>Ga0207422_1001448_pt1 | contig 46304 bp, 39 predicted proteins | sample MarCyaLeptolynsp_FD_187757 | JGI IMG/M metagenome (GOLD analysis project Ga0207422, IMG submission 187757) | Marine cyanobacterial communities from Panama - species 1 Leptolyngbya sp. (SPAdes) | ecosystem: Environmental > Aquatic > Marine > Unclassified | place: Panama: Panama City | collected... | reverse complement strand
GAGTGTGGGGGAGGTGGAGAGAGTCTTGCGGGGGTTAGTGGGAACGGGGACAAGGGAGATTCTCGTGTTGAGTGGAGAAATACATCCAAAAAGTCAAGCGAGGAAGCGACTAATGAAACATATATTTGCACTTTCTGAGTTATCGCTTTCTTTTAATTTTCTCCCTCATTCCAATCTTGGTCCCTTGAGTTGGAAGGAAATGGAGTTTTTGAAGTCGGTGAATTCCTCAATGGGTTTGATGCTGGAGCAGCTCTCGCCTCGACTGCTGGAAACATTACACCGTCACGCACCCAGCAAGCGTCCTGAAGTGCGACTGCAACAGTTAGAGTGGGCGGGGAAGCTGAAAATTCCTTTTACAACGGGATTGCTATTGGGAATTGGGGAAACTCAGGAAGATTGGCAAGAGACCCTCTCGGCGATCGCGCGGAGTCACGAGCGTTGGGGCCACATCCAAGAAGTTATCTTGCAACCCTACACTCCAGGTTCCTCAGAGCTTTACTTAGCACCGGGGTTTCCCGCTCAAAAGCTGGTTCGCGCGGTTGCGATCGCGCGCCAGATTCTGCCAGCCAGCATTACGATTCAAATTCCTCCCAACTTAGTGTCTCAACCCAAGCTGTTACTTGCCTGTCTGGAGGCTGGTGCTAGAGATTTAGGCGGGATTGGCCCGAAGGATGTTGTGAACCCAGATTACCCCCATCCGACGGCTTCCGAGCTAAGTCAAATTCTTGAACCTGCGGGATGGACGCTCTCTCCTCGCTTACCGGTCTACCCGCAATACTACAATTGGCTTCCACCTCGGTTGCAAAAGTTGGTTGCCGAACTTGATTCCCAATTACTGTCCTGTTGAATCGCAAGGGCGTTCGAGTTTTGAGCTAAATGCCGATAACATACTTTCTCCACTCCTGATTGCGACCGTTTTTGATATAACGAGCAATTTCAAAGTGAAGGCTGCTATAAGGCCGGCGCGGCGAGGTTCTCAAGAGCATACTTGCTTCTTCTGGCGTTCGGTTGCCCTTGTTGACATTGCAGCGAACGCAAGCAGCAACCAAGTTGTCCCAAGAGTCTTTCCCACCGCGCGATCGCGGAATAACGTGGTCAAGGGTTAAATTATCGCCTTTAAAGTTACAGTACTGACAGGTATGGGAATCCCGCTCTAAGATGTTACGCCGAGTGAGAGGAATCTCTTTGTAGGGAACGCGAACATAATATCTAAGGCGAATGACCGTGGGGAGTGGAAACTCCGCGTAGAGATACTGCTCTTTGTATTCCAGTTGTTCTGCCTTACCTTTTAGCAACAGGACAACCGCTCGTCGCCAACTCGTAAGATTGAGCGGTTCGTAGGAGGCGTTTAAGACCAGAACCTTGCCCATTGGATTCAAGAAAATTTTTGACAAATGTTACCACAGATAGTAGCACAGAGGGTTTACAGGCTGAGGCCGGCGCAAAGATCCCAGTTTTTTTGTGCCTGTAACCTGTTGGGTTGTTGCGGTCGAAATTCCTCTATTTAAGGCAGGAGTGGCAAAATTTGAAGTTGCTGCTTGACTGTTAGTTAATTTTTGATAACTTGTGCATATTGCAGCTAGAGAAAGTCGGATGAAGACAGGACTCTAGCCCGAATTTTAGTGTGGCGTATAGGAGGAATCGATCGTGCTGAGTTGGGAGACATCCCCAAACTTGACAGCGAAACAGAGTCAGGGGTTTCGGCTGTCTCATGCCGTTCGTCAGCGAGCTTGGGTTGAAATTAACCGAGGTGCGTTGGTGCATAATGTGCGGCAGTTGAAGGGGATTTTGAAAGCAGGAACGCAATTGATGGCGGTGGTGAAAGCAGATGCCTACGGTCACGGTGCGGTCAATGTAGCAGAAACGGCGTTAGGAACGGGGGCAACTTGGCTGGCGGTGGCAACGCTACAAGAAGGCGTTCAACTGCGGGAGGCCGGAATTTTGGCTCCGATTTTGGTGTTGGGGGCAAGTAATACGCCAGAGGAAGTGGAAGCGATCGCGCACTGGCAGCTACAACCTACCCTCGGTAACGCGCAACAAGCATTAATGTTTTCGGAGGCCCTCGCTCAACTCAGCGTCACTTTACCCGTTCATCTTAATTTGGATACGGGGATGTCGCGGTTGGGAACGCCTTGGAGTGACGGGGTTGAGTTTGTGCGTCTCGTTCGTCAATTACCGCACTTGCGACTGGCAAGTGTTTATTCCCACCTTGCCACGGCAGATGACCCCAACCCCACCATTATGCGTAGGCAACACCAGCATTTTGAGGCGGCGATCTCGCAACTGAAAGCGAGCGGGATGACTCCTCCTTGCCTTCACCTGGCGAACTCTGCGGCCACGATTAGCGATCGCGCTTTGCACTATGACTTAGCGCGTGTCGGCCTGGCACTTTACGGACTGTATCCCGCTCCTCATCTGCGCTCAACGCTGGATCTCCAACCTGTTCTGCAAGTTAAGGCACGCATTGCTCAAATTAAAACAATTCCCGAAGGGATGGGGGTGAGTTACGGCTATCAATATATTGCCGATCGCGATCGGCAGGTGGCGGTGGTGGGAATTGGCTATGCTGATGGCGTTCCTCGCAACCTCTCTAACCGCTTGCAAGTGCTGGTGCGAGGGAAACTCGTACCGCAAATTGGAGCCGTTACGATGGATCAACTCATGCTGGATGTCAGCGAGATCCCTCATTTACAGGTGGGAGAGGTGGTGACGCTGCTGGGTCGAGACGGCGAGCGGCAAATTTCGGCAGATCGTTGGGCCGAACAGTTGGGGACGATCTCTTGGGAAATTCTCTGCGGTTTTAAGCATCGGTTGCCGAGGGTTGATGCCGGATGACTTAGAATGCTTTTCTTCCCAACCGCAGAGTCGCAGAGACACAGAGAGAAGAGAGTTGGATTTGAGCAATCGCTGTTGACTTTTAGAACGTGAGTTCGGCGCACATTCCGCAGGTAGGTTAGCTCAAGAGATAATCTTTTTGGCAAGGGGCAGCGAGGAACTTGAGGATTTTCTAGCGTTGGGGGATCAACAGAGGGATAGAGAAATAGATTCGCATCTCTTCATACAGATGCTTTTACTTCTGTCCGACTACTTATAATCCCGGCTATGAGACCGAGGGGGTCTAGAGCTTCCACCTTCATTGACCCACTCTCCTCAAGAACACTCTTCCCACTCAATGATCGGGTTTTGTGACTTATAATCTGCGGAATGTGCGCCAAAGGGCGATTTAGTCGCTCTTAACAGGACGGAAAGGATTCAAGAAATTGAGCAAAGGGTAGAGATTGCGAGACTGAACCCACAATCGTCCCTCGCCTCGAAAGCGACAAACTAAGCCTTCGCCGCCTAAAATTCCTGTTTTCAGCGCCTTAAACGACAAACCGCCCATCATCTCGACGTTGTAGTCGAGGGAATCTTCAAAGGCGACGATATAACCCGTATCGACAACATATTCCCCCACCACAGGAACTTCGACAACACCGCCATAGGAACTGAACCATAAATCTCCCGTTCCGGTCATTCGCAGCAAAAACAGCGATTCGCCGCTAAAAAAACCTCGGAAGCCTTGAAATTTCGTATCTATTTCCACCGTCGGACTGCAAGCGACAAACCCGGAAGACTGCACCATTAACGCGCGTCCCGAAGCAAGAGAGTAGTGCTGAATATCGCCGGGAACGCCAGGGGAAATATACAGCTCTCCCGATCGCCCTTGGGCCGTAAATTCGCTCATAAACAGCGATTCGCCCCCCAACATTCGACCAATCCCTTTCATCAGGCCACCTTGCACTTTTGATTTCATTTTCAGGCAAGTATCCATCGCCGCCATCGCGGAAGATTCTACCAAAACGGTTTGGTTCGCCTGCAACCTCAGAACCAGAGATGCATAGGCGGGAGAATGCTCGATTGTATAAGCCAGTTCAGTGGTCATAGTTAATGAGTTCAGAGTTCAGAGTTCAGAATTCAGAATTCAGAGTTCGGGGAACTGCGATGGCTTCGCCGACCTGACGGTACGCTTTGATCGAGCTACAGAATTGATAAATGCTCAATGTTCAATGTCCAATGAAAAGTCTCCCAATTCCCCGGCCGAGGAGTTACCTTGGTGGCAGTTGGGAGCCGACGGTCGAACCGAAAGCACCGGGATTGTGGGTTTGACAGTAGAGTTTCCCCCGGCCGCGGAAGCGACACACTAACCCCTCGCCGCCAAAAAAGGCTCCCCACCAACTGGGGTTAGCTTTGCCGATGCTAAAGGTTAAGCTGCGCTCAAAGGCAACGATATGCCCGGTATCAACGATGTACTCCCCATCGACATCAATTTCATACACGCCGCCAAAGGAGGTGAGGAGTGCCGTTCCCTGGCCGCTGAGAACGAGCCAGAAGATGGACTCGCCGGAGAAGAAGGATTTGAAACCTTGAAAGCCGAGGTCGAGATCGACTCCCGGATCGCAGGCGAGGTAAGAGGTTGCTTGCACGACGAGGTCTTGACCGTTCAGTTCGTAGGTAAATAGATCGCCCACGAACTTGGGAGCAAGAAAGAGTTCTCCGTCTGGGGTGGGGGAGCGAAAGACACTTAAGAAGAGGGATTCGCCTGCAACCATGCGCTTGAGTCCTCCCATGATACCGCCACCTTTGCCTTTGCGGAGGGTGGTGCTGGCGTTGAGGAAACCGCTCATGGCAATCATCGCTCCCGCTTGGGCAATGACTTCTTCCCCAGCGTTGAGACTGACCCGCGCGATCGCGCTATCGGGTTGATGTAAAAGTTCGACCTTCATCTGTTTCTCCTTACCGAACTTTCGGTCGTAAAAATCTCACCAAACCGTCAAGGCTGCGGGACTGGAGGTAAATCGTACCGCTCCCCGACAGGCGGTTGACTAGCCCTTCTCCAGAGGTGACAGAACCCAATAGTCCTCCTGCCAAACCGACGCTCATTTTGATTCTCGGTTCGTAAGCAACTAAATGACTGGTATCGACGATAAAGTCGCCGCTAATCCGCTTTTGGGTCAATCCGCCGTAAGCACCGAAGAAGACCGTTCCTCGCCCTCCGAGTTGAAGCTTAAAGAGTCCTTCTCTCGCCAGCCAACTCTTGAACCCCGCCCAACGCACGCCAATTTTGACCCCTGGCGTATTGGCAATGTAGGCTCCGGGTTGAAAACACATCTCGGTTCCCCGTAGTTCTAGACTCTCAATATCGCCAATCACGCTTTGGGTTAGCACCAGCGAGAGGGGTTGGCGCGTATTGTTGGTAAAGGTGTTGACAAACAGGGATTCGCCGCCAAAAAACTTTTTCAGCCAGGCTGAGAAAAACCCGCCGGAAAATTGCGTTTTCATTGACAGTTGAGCATCCATGCTCGCCATTGCCCCCGCTTCTGCGGTGATACTCTCGCCAGGGTTGAGAGTGATGAAAATAGCTGAGAAGGCAGGCTTGTAGCGAATTTCAGAGTCCACAGACTTAATCTCCTGCGACAGACAAGGCCAACGGTTTGGTTCCAGTGTGGCAGATGTCTTCGCGATCGCTCGCGGGTTTAAAAAAATCAACAGAATTCTTAAAATTCTCGGATGTCGCGCTATTCTTTCCCGAACTCTGGAAGCGTGCCGGTTTTCTGCGGATCGATCTTCCAAGTCCGTTCTTTCTCTGGGGCAGACGCGCGATCGGGAGCGCCAGCAGAATTCATCTCTCGCGACTTTGCCGATGCGGTTGAGGGAGCGGGAGAGGGGATAGCGCGAGGGGGAACCTGGGGGTTTAACTCCCTCTCTTGGCTCGCTTGTTCGAGTTTTTGAGCAATTTCGACGTACTCTTCAATTTCCCGCACGGCTTGCTGATATTCTTCCAATGCTTGAGCGATTTGAACGTGCTGTTCGATTTGCTGGGTTGAGGAGAGGAGGTTGCTCAAACCATTGACCAAGTTGCGGAGATTTTGGCGAAAGGCCGGATCGCCGGTGAGTTCGTCTACCTCTGAAGTAATTTTCCGCATATTTTCAAAGGTTTCTCTTGCCGAAGTCAGGGTTTCTTGCAGCGAGAGTAATAGCGTTGGATCGTTAAAGCTGGTGGAAATATCTCGCAGATTTTCAGATGCAGTGGCGGAGTTCGCAATCAGTGTATTTAAATTGTTCAGAAGTTGTTCGATGTCCTCGCTATCGAGCGCCGCATTCAGTCCGTAAGCGGCGGGTTTGAGGGCAACCACCAGCTCTTGCAGTCCGTCGCTAGTTGCCTTCATGCTATTGAGCGCCCCTAAAAGTTCGCTGCGATTTTCTTCAATTAACCCGTTGAGATTGGTTGCCAGTTGATTGAAATTTCGACCGGTGACTTTAAACTCCTCCACCGTCCCCACAATTCGATCGGCCGCCTGACTAATATCTTGACTAATATCTGATGCAGTTGCGTTCAAAGAACCCGATGCCCTCGCCAAAGAACCAGACGCTCTCGCCGCACTTCCAGTCAGGATGGGGAGTTGTTGGCGAACCGATCTCGACAGGAATTTCAACTCCGTACTGAGTTCTGCTACATCCTTCGCCGTCACGTCTGCCGTACCGAGGAGTTTGTTGATGTTGCGAGAAAACTCCGGGCTGGCGTAGACTTCGCTGAGGCGGGTGGCGCTGCTGAGGAGGTCGTCGATGGTTGCGCCCGCTTCGCCTTTGAGTTGATCGCGATCGCAGATAATCAGTTTGGGGTCGCAATCTTTCCGCGTCGGATTCATCGCCTGGGCTTCCCGTGGTAAGGCACTGCGAGGGGTAATATCGATGGAGGTTTGACTGATGAGTCCCGATTGGTTGGCTTTGATGACCACATCTTTGGGAATGAGCAGGTCAACGGGAGAAATCTGCAGCGTTACATCAATCCCATTTGTACCGGGTTCGATGGCAACAATTTTGCCCACATTCACGCCGCGATAGCGAACGGGCGCGCCAATGGCCATGCCGTTCGCATTGGCAAACTCGACCACTAGGTTGTAACTCGTGCGCCCAAACTCAATCCCGCGCAACCAGATGGTAATGCCACCAAACAGGGCCAAACCAACTAGAATGAGCAAGCCCACAGATCCTTCTCGTAGTGTCCGCGATCGCATATCCTCTCCTTTACCAGAGTATTTTCGACCTAAAACTCAATTAATAATTCGGATCGGGCCGTTGGTACTTGCACTGAAAAACTGTCGCACCAACGGGTTTTCAGTGGTATCAATTTCTTCAATGCTGCCCTGCCACTGTACCTTACCATCAAAAACAAAAACAACTCGGTCGGCGGTGCGGCGAATCGTACTGTCTTGGTGGGAAACCATAACATAAGTATTGCAACTCTCGGCCTTGGTTTGTAGCTGGCGCACCAAGTCTTCGATCACCGTTGAAGCGATGGGATCGAGACCGGCGGTGGGTTCGTCGTAGAGAATGATTTCGGGGTTGCTTTGAGGGCTTTCAGGATTGGCCATAATCGCTCGTGCAAAGCTGACCCGCTTTCGCATCCCCCCAGAAAGTTGAGAGGGGTACAAATTGCTCGTTCCTTCTAACCCCACCATTTCCAACTTCTGCTCGACTAAATCTTGAATGCGTGCTGGGGATAAGTCCGAGTGCTGATAGAGCAAAAAGCCGACATTCTCGCCGACAGTAAGGGAGTCAAAGAGGGCTGCTTGCTGAAATACCATACTGATGCCGATCGGATCTTTTTTGTCCTCGATCGACCCCAAGCGACGGCGACCTTTAATGTAAACTTCGCCCGCGTCTGGCGCAAGCAAACCCGCCACAATCCTCAGGACTGTTGATTTTCCCGTCCCAGAAGGGCCAATAACAACAAGGGCCTCGCCTCGATAAATTTCCAGATCGATGCGATCGAGAACGACTTTATTGCCAAAGGATTTACTCACGCTCCTGAGTTCAATCAGGGGTTCTGGTCGCTCGCTCAAGTCGCTTGGCTCCCCATTCAAAACTACGCCTTCTGTAGAATATAGCGCTTTCGAGGGGGAATTGAGGGAAACGGGGGAAACGGGACAAACAGGGAAAAGTTTAGCCTCCCATGCTCTTGAAAGTTTCTGAACTCTGAATTCTGAACTCTCTTCACCCGTCTTCTTCTGCTTCTATCCCAAAAACGCGGTTAAAAGCTTTTTCAACCTTGTAACCTGAATCAATGGCTTCGAGGGGGTCTTTACGAAGGCGGTGGCGCAAGCAGAGGGTGACGACCCGACGGATGTCATCGACGGTGGCTTCCGATCGCCCTTCAAAGGCGGCGAGGGCTTTGGCGGAGCGGTTGATGACGATATCGCCTCGCAGTCCGTCTACGTCGAGTTCCGAACAAACTTCGGAGATGTTGACGCGCAGGTCGTAGTCGATGGTGACTTGTGGGAGTAATTTTTGGGCGCTGACAAGCTGTTGTTGGAGCGCTTCCTGGTCGCTTTGGTAGCGATCGCAGAAACTTTGAGGTTCGCGGTCAAATTCGGCGCGCTGTTCGACGATTTGTACGCGCAGGGCCGGTTCTTTGACCGTGTGAATTTCGGCGTGCATCCCGAAGCGATCGAGGAGTTGGGGGCGCAATTCGCCTTCCTCTGGGTTGCCCGAACCCACCAAAACAAATTGAGCGGGGTGGCGAATGGAAATGCCTTCCCGTTCCACGGTGTTCCAACCGCTGGCGGCGGAGTCCAGGAGAACATCGACGAGGTGGTCGTCGAGCAAGTTGACTTCATCGACGTAGAGAATGCCTCGATTGGCTTTGGCCAGCAGTCCGGGTTCAAAGGCTTTCACCCCTTCGGAGAGGGCTTTTTCGATGTCAATGGTGCCGCAGACGCGATCTTCTGTCGCGCCGAGGGGGAGGTCAACCATTTGCACTTTTTGTTGGGCGATCTGGAGGGGAACGCGATCGGCCACTTGCTGGCGCACGTCGTCGCTCATCAGGTCGGGATCGGTGGGAGAACTGTTGAAGGGATCGTTGGCAACGACATCAATTTCCGGAAGGAGATCCGCCAGCGCTCGAATGGTGGTCGATTTTCCCGTGCCGCGATCGCCCATAATCATCACGCCGCCAACTTTTGGGTCGATGACATTGAGCAGCAGGGCAAGTTTCATTTCTTCCTGACCGACAATGGCGGTGAAGGGAAAGACAACGCGACGGGTTTTCGGGGGGGCTGGGGCAGTTACAGTCATGTGTTGCTTTACGTTAACTAGAGGGGCTTTTCGGCCAGTGCAAGGGGCTGAAAAGTCTTATCTCGTTCAAATGCGATCGATCTGACGAACGTTCTTCATTGTGCCATCAAAGAGCCGCAAAGACGATGCCGAAAAACCAGAGGGCGATCGCCGTTCGCTTCGCAGCGAAGTCAAAGCTGATATTCCGACGCTAAGATCATCGAGCCAATGCCTTCGTCTGTAAACATTTCCAGCAGAATCGCGTGGGGAATGCGTCCGTCAAGAATATGGGCAGCGCGGACGCCTTGGGCGAGCGATCGCACGCAACAACTCACTTTTGGGATCATGCCACCCGCCACAACCCCCTCCTGGATTAAGGTTCTCGCCTGTTGAATATCCAGTCGCGCAATCAAACTCGATGGGTCTTTGTAGTCGCGCAAAATTCCTGGTGTATCTGTCAGTAAGATCAGTTTTTCTGCTCCCAAAGCCGCCGCAATTTCTCCAGCTACCGTGTCGGCATTGATATTGTGGGCCTGACCGTTCTCATCGGCTGCTACGCTGGAAATGATGGGGACATAGCCGCTGTTAACCAGCGCTTCGATCGCTCTCGTGTCAATGCTGCTGACTTCTCCGACAAAACCAATCCCTTCTTTACCCAAGGGACGCGCTGTAATCAACTTGCCGTCTTTGCCGCACAGTCCAACTGCCGCTCCTCCCGCTTGATTCACCAGCGACACGAGTTCTTTGTTCACGCGACCGACCAAAACCATTTCCACCACGTCCATTGTGTCCGCATCGGTCACGCGCAGCCCATCTTTAAATTGCGGTTCGATATTGAGTTTGCCCAACCAACTATTAATTTCGGGGCCGCCGCCGTGAACGATAACGGGACGAGCGCCAACGCAGGACAAAAAGACAATATCGCCAATGACTTTGTCTTTTAGCATTGAGTCTTTCATTGCCGCACCGCCGTATTTGACAACAATGGTGCGACCGGCAAACTGTTGGATGTAAGGCAGTGCCTCGCTGAGAACTCGCACGCGAGTGGCTGCGGTTTCTCTGTAGTATTCGCTTGGATTGTGGTTGCTCATGCCATCACAGTGTTAAATTTTCAAAATGATTGAGAGTCCCCGGTGGAAGTTTATGAATCGTACGCATTCGGCGTGAAATGTTAAATGTTCAATGCTCAATGTTCAATGAAAGACCTGACTTCCGAATCCCACAACCTGCCTCTAAAAACTCCACCACCGTTTGTTCGGAGAGGGGGTGAACGGTCAGCGCTTTTAAGCCTTCAAAGGGTAGGGTGAGGTGAGTTGCCCCTGCCTGAATTGCCCCTGCCGCTTCTTCTGGGGACTTGAGACTTGCCGCAAGAATCTCTGTTGGACTGCCTTGGAGAACGGCTGCCATTTCTCGAACCAAGGCCATCCCGTCTCCTAGCAAGCGCGTGGCGCGATTGACGTAAGCGATCGCGTACTTTGCCCCAACTTCCCTCGCCACCGCTGCTTGAGCTGCACTGTAAATCGCTGTTATCGAACAAGGAATTTCGCCGGACACGCTGGCGGCAAATTCAAAGCCAACCGCTGTCGCTGGAATTTTCAACACGAGCTTCTTGCCAATGAGCTGATACGCTTGGCGAGCTTCTGCGACCATTCCCTCAAAATCGGAAGACGTAAGCTGGTAGTAGAGTTCCCCAGGACTGATGTCTGCTAGATGTTGGAGGACTTTCTCTGGGGGCAAATTGCTTTTCGCTAAGATAGTAGGGTTGGTTGTAATTCCTTTGACCCATCCCCACCGCGCGATGGCTTTGGCTTCTTCCAAATTGGCTGAGTCTAACAAAATTGCCATTCTTTTCCTGAAGAACGCAACACCTTTGTTAGTCTATAGCGATTTGTCGCATTTAGACGTTTCTACGATCGCTCTAAGCTGTTCGTCATTTAAACGGTGAGAGCGAGATTGAAGAAACAGGCGTGGGGTCTGGGGTGTCGGGTGTAAAGTATCCCCATTTAAAGAGGCTTGAACTCAACTTCCGGTTGTATCCTTAAAACAATAAGATTGATGACTTCATGAGAATTTTACAAAAACCTAACTTTTATCAAAATTTGATGAAAATTTGGAAAAATAATCTCCAAGTTTAGAGAATTACCTTTCTACGCGATGAAAATAAATTTAGGGTGAAATATCCTAAAGACAAGTGTAGATGAAAACTGACATTTTTGAAGATTCTTCTTCTGTTAAAAACGCTCATTCTCCAGATCTTCAGAATGACTCTATTCCACCTTCTGCATCAAACCTGCTCATGGATGCTTCGATCCTCGTCTTAGGGGAGAGCGAGTTTCTGGAAACTTTCCTGGAGCGGTATGAAACTCTCGCGACCCATAGAGTCGTTGCATCTTCGATAGGAGAGGCGATCGCGGTGTTGCAAAAGCAAAAACCCGATCTTTTAATCGCACAGGCGAACGTCTTAATGGACTTCGGTGCTTATCGAATTCTCAAGCAACAATCCAATAGCGAAGGCCTTTATTGCCTTGTTGTGGGGGAGCCTCGTTCCTCAAATCGGCAAGCGGAAAGATCGCGATTCATTCACTACGCAAAAGCCCTAGAAAATGGTGCGGATGCGTATCTCGAACTGACGACGGAAAACCCGACCTGGGACGAGATCGAACTGATGGAACGGTTGTTGAGAGCGCAAATTCAAGTGGGGCTGACGCAGGTTAAGAAGTTCCGAGACTTGATACAAACCAATGATGTTTTGTCAGCGATCGCCCTCGCCGACCCGCTCACCGAAGCGAGCAATCGTCGCGCTCTCGAATGGGATTTGCCCCGACAGATTCAGAACGCTCGTCGCCACCAAACGCCGCTCAGTTTAATCATGTTGGATGTCGATCGCTTTAAAGCAGTCAATGATAATCACGGACATCTTGTCGGCGATCGCGTTTTGCAAATGCTGACCGCTCGCCTGCGCGATCGCCTGCGATTGCAAGATACAATTTTTCGCTACGGCGGCGAAGAGTTTGCCGTCCTGCTTCAACAAACAGACCTGGAAGCGGCAAAGGTTGTGGCAGAACGATTGCGAAAAGCCATTGATACGAATCCGTTTCCCTGCGATCGCCATTTGACCTTGGCAATCTCCATTAGTTTGGGACTGGCCGAGCTTCAACCAACCGACGACCTTCAAGGACAAAGCTTGTTGGCGAGAGCGGACGGAAATTTGTTAACGGCAAAAGCAACGGGGCGAAATAGAATAATTTGCAGCTAATTTGAGATTTATTGAATCCTCTTAGCGGATAATCGGTAGGATGAAGCCATCATTGCATTGATGAAAATCCCCCACTCTCGCTCAAAGTGTTCGGAAGAAAATTTCGAGCAGACGGATCGTAGAAAACTATCTATATTTCAATCAGTTTAGACAAAATGGGACTATATGAATGGAAGCCAAAAAGGGAAAGAGCGATCGCCAACAGTCAATGCTGTTTAGACAGGTTTCCCACTGAATTTGTATTGTTGAGTACAGAATGTTTATTTGAGAAATACGTTCGATGGGTTCGAGATTCGCAATCCTCTCGCTGTCAAGTCACGCTCGCTCGTAGCGAGCAACATTCATGATTTCTCCTTCTCAAAAACGGTTTCCAGAACGGCATCCCATTAATTATGACGATTGGCTAATGGGCCGCAATTTGCTTCTGCAACGTAAACCCATTGCCTATCGTGGCTGGTTAATTAGCACTCAGGTGATTGAGGGCAAGTTATGGCTGCGCTGGCAGCACCCCGCAGAGGACTTCCCTCGATATCGTCACGCGATTGAGGGTAGAGGATTATCAGAAGTGATTCGCCACATCCGCTTCTCAATCGATCTCGCGATGAAGCTGGAAAATTCTCAACTCGAATCATAGAAGATAAGCCTTTAGCCTTGAGCAGTTGATTTCTGACAAGGGTAGATAAGGCGAAGAAACCTTGCCATTACCGACGAGCTTTCCGCTTTTAAATCAAATCTGGATCGTATCGAAACATACTCGTGTAACTTTGGTTGGGTAAAATTGCTCTATCGTTATCGTCCTCAATCGCAAAATCATGAGACTTAGAATGCTGTCAAGCCCTACCAACAGTTCCCGCGCGGTTTTCCCCTTCGCTCTTGGGATTTTGACGATTTCGCTCTTTGGTGGGGTTGTTTCTCCCGGCGCGATCGCGCAGCAATTTGACGATCCCCTCTTTGCACCTCTCAACAATGGCACGCAGAGTCTTGCGAGAGAAGAAGCCGATCGCCTCATGCGCTTTGGCGGCCAAGCCGAACGGAAAGGACTGTACGAGAAAGCCATTGGCTACTGGCTGCAAGCCGCAGAGATTTACCACAACCTCAGCGATTTGCAAGCGCTCGGTTTAGCCTACGACTATATCGGCGTGAGCTATACCAAATTAGAACGCTTTGCCGATGCGGAGATTTATCTGCGTCGTCGCCTCGCGATCGCGCGGTATCGCGACGACTTCCGAGGACAGGCTTACGGCTTAAACAACCTGGGAATGGTCTTGCTCCAAAATACCAACTACGCTGGCGCTGAAGCGGCTTTCCTCGAAGCTCTTGCCGTTTCCCGCAGCATCGGTTCTCAAGAAGCAGAAGGACTGAGCCTTAGCAATTTAGGTCGAGTTGCCGCCGCGATCGGCGACTATCCGAAAGCGATTAAACTCTACAAAGAAGCTTTAATCTTCCGCCGTCGGTTTGGCGACTCTGCTGGCGAAGCCAACACTCGCAACAACCTTGGCGATGCTTACTATGCAATCCAAGACTATCGCGAAGCGCGGGCCACCTACGGTTATGCTCGACAACTAGCCCGAGAAATCCAAGATATTCCCACCCAGTTTCGCGCCAGTCGAGGTGTTGTTAACTCTTATTTAGCGATGGGGGAAACGGCTGCGGCCTTGGTGGAACTGCGACGGTGGTTGGCGCTGTCTCGGGGCAACAGCAACTCGCGAGAAGCGCTCGCTGCACTGCGTTTGGGGGGACAAGTTCTGTTTAATCAAGGCGATCGCGCTGAAGCGAAAGTCTTTTTTGAAGAAGCACTCGCGATCGCGCTGCGGCTGGAAGATCGACTGGAAGAGGCTTTGCTCCGGAGCGAGTTAGCCCAGACCATCTATCAAATTCCATCGCGCTAAATGAATATTGAGCATTGCAACGGCCAAAAGCAACCCGCTATCGGTCGCCCAATTCTGTCTAATGCGTCCTTTTGCAGTACAGCGCAATGGACATTTTGAACGTATTGCGGTCGTCGATCGCGAAATTGGCAGCATCGTATTGCTCGACATCGAACCAGTCGCGAGAGCTACGGATAAACTCTTGAACCAGTTTGTCGCTGTCGAGAACCAAAATCGCTTGAATTTCATTCTTGTTAGGGAGCCGATCGATCGTTTGGCGATCGTAGAATTGTTTGACAGCTTGCGGGCGAAGAAATGACAAGTCTTGCTCTACTTTTGCAAAAGTATTGGAGTAAAAATGTGTCTCCTGCGTGCCATAGGTTGCAAGCCAAAGATTCGGCCGTTGAATTGCATCGCTCAAGTAGCGTTTTAAAGAATGAGAAACTTCATAGTGAGCAATGGGATTGGCGGCAATTAAAATTGCTTGGCTCTCAGAAGTGCAAGATTCAACACGCTGGAGAAGTTGATTAGTCGTGCGACCGGCTGAAGCAAATGCTGAAATTTTTCTCCAGGTATAACTCGTATCTTGGATGAGAACAAAAACAAGGATAGCTAAGAAGAAATAGCGAATGATTTTCGGATAATTCTCAAGCAGTGAGAGGCTATGAGCAACGAGAAAAGAGCAAGGAATGATCGCGGGAAGCAGGTAGTGCGCGCTCATCCCCGACTTAGCATAAAGTAAAATTTGAGGAAGGGTCGCGATAAGAAAGAGAAGAGCGATCGCGCCAATTTTTCTGAAACGATCGGGTTGAGTTCTGCGAAGGATTAAAACAACAACCAAGATAAAAACTGGAATGAGTAAATGTCCAAAACGAATTAACTCTTGTACCGTCGAGAAGAGTCTGGGCAAACTAAAATTACTTTCATCTACCCCAGCATATCCCGTTCCTCCCGTGCCAATTCCCCAGACGATATAGATCATCTCCGCACCAAAGCTGGAGAGCAAAACGGAGACAGGAAATAAACTTTTAGACAGTGCTGCGATCGCAGAACAATTGTGAAACTCTGCGTAGAGTAAAACACGAAGGCTGCACGCAGCAGGAATCCAAAGCACCAATCCCTCTTTTGTTAAAGAAGCTAAAACAGTGAAGAGAATGAGAAGCAGATCGAAACTGAGAGTATGAGACTTTGATTTAGCAGCAAGTCCTGTAAAAACCAGCGCGATCGCGACTAAGGGGATGCCAATTGATTCGTGAGTTCCCAACCGCCACCAAACAACAGAAGCACTTCCCAGCATAGGCAATGCTGCAAATATTGTTGCCTCGCGGATGGTGAGTTGAACGAGTCTGCCAAAATAAAAGAGCGAGAACGTTGTAATACTTGCTAAACAAATATTGTAGGCATACCAAAAGACAAAGTTTAGTTCAAAAACTTGTGTCTTAAAAACTCGATGAATATAGTAGAATGGGCGAAATCGAGAATGATCTCTGTCGTATATCAACCATTTAAAAATAACTTCTAGAAAACTAAAACTTGATTTGCTCAAATCGCGATTAATCGCAACAATCTCATGATCGTTGATGAGGTGAGATCCCGAAAATAGTGTTCCCGTCAGAGTGAAGAGAGATAGCCAAAAAATAAAAATAAGAATGCATATTTTAAGATTAGTATTTGTTTGAAACCAAGATTTTACTGCGCTGAAATCGAACATATAGCGTTTCTTTATCTAGCGATCTCTAATCTGCATTTTAAAGGACAATTTTCCTTGAATCCAAATTCGCCAATTTCTAATTACTTTATGGAAAACAGTTATTCGCTTTAAGCAATAGGCACTCTTGCAATAGAGAGCATACCTCGTGAGAGTAAGAACTGCTATCAAGCGTTCGGTATTGAGTTACAATTGGGATTTACGCACCCAGAAGTTGAAAACGCTTAGCGGTAATAGAAATTAAAATCTCTCAAAGAAAGCAGCCTGAGGCGAGTTTTTCGCCAAAAATATCCTCCGACCTTTCTAATTTTTCTAAAAATCTTTTTTAAGGGCGATCTTAAAGGGTATTCAAGCTCCTGTTGTCGTTGGAAATATGCTGATTTTTCGCGAGGATTGACTTGACCTTGTTTAATTCTCACTCGTTCAATTTTATCTTTAAAAAATGGAAAGCGATCGCGATCGTCGAATCTTACAGGAAATCCTGTTTCTGCTGCGGCCAACCCGATCGTATTTCCTTCGCAGTCATAAATCCCTTTTAACTCGAAACAAGGCGCAATTTTTTCCCAGCTTTCTAAGAATTCCTGCTCTCGACCACCATCTCTGGTGACTGTAAAAAGAAATTCATTAACAAATTTAACTTCTTCTAGATTCAAATTTAGTTTTTGGGCAACTTTTTCAAGAATTTCAAGGTGTTTTGGCCAGCGTTTATTGTGTTTTAGAATAGCAGTTCCCGTTCGAGCTGTAATGCCAGGAAGCCATTCAATATTCTCAGGAACATCGCCGATAATTCGCATATCAGCATCTAAGAAAATACAGGAGCGAAATAAAGAGAGCGCTTTGGCAATAACACATCTTTTATCGTGATAGAATTTAATCCCTTGCGGTTGATGTTTAAAAGCATTGATGTTGGCACGATCGCTAAAATATTCTGGAAAATCCGTTAAAATCAAAAAAGGTGTTTCTGGCGAATACTTAGCAATATCTTGCGCTAATTCTACGGCAAGGTTGCGATAATTTTCACCAATTGCGAGGGTGCAAAAACAAAATGCTTTTTCCGCTGAAGACATATTAAGTTCAAACGTATTTGAGTCGTTAGACAAAAGGAAAAAAGTAGTCTGATTAAACCTTTTCTATTGAGTTATCAAGGTGTAGGTTGGGTTGAGGAAAGCGAAACCCAACTTTAAAATAGCTTTTGTTGGGTCGCACTTGGGCTTGACCCAACCGACTGTAGATGAAGTTAATCATAAGGATTCCATATAATTAATGTTGCAAACGAGGACAGAAGAGCATCTCAGCAATTTATCGTTGAAAGACATTAAATTAAGACTCGCGGGCAATGTTCAATCCCTCAGAAGCTAACGCTTTTCTTGCTTCAGTCAAACTCAGGGGCCCAGACTTCCGCAACGGATAACTTCCACCCAGGAAGCACTTCTGGAACTTGCAATGTATCTCCATCTTCCAAAATAACTTTCTCTGCATTGAGTCGATAAACTTCCATTGTGCAATTTCTCGGATCGACTAGTACACCAACGGTCGTTCCTAGCTCTAAAAATTGCTGTATCTTCTGACGTAATTTCGCGATACTATCGCTCTTTGATTTCACCTCAAACATTAAGTCCGGAACTAACTCGGCATAATCTTCGGTGGTACGAGGTAAGCGTTTGGCGAGGATAAAAGAAACATCTGGCGCGCGCACATCTCCGCTTTTATTGGGTAAGCGAAATCCCCCACTAGAACCAGAAACTCTCCCTAGCTGTCGAGGACGTACCCAATTCCGCAACTGTGCAGCAATTTCAGTTGCCACTTCCCCCGATTCTAAGCCAGAAGGACTCATGACAATAATTTCTCCACTCACTAATTCCATTCGGTAGTCTGGATGTTCTGCCTGAAGTTTTTCTAATGCTTTGACAGTTAAGTGCGGCATTTTTAGAAGTTCCCCTTGATCGCATTTCTGGGTCGGATACGGTTTATTGAGACAAAACGGCTTCTTGTTTAACGGTTGTTAGAATTGTTTTTGCAGCTTTGCGGCCGGAAATTGTTGCTCCTTCCATACTATCGATATAGTCCTGCTGCGTGTAACTTCCTGCCAGGAAAAAGTTAGGAATTGGGGTTTTTTGGTCGGGACGGTAGACATCCATTCCCGGTGCTTCGCGATAAAGCGATTGAGCTAACTTGACGACGCTGTACCAGGTCATATTTAAGTCTCTGGCGGAGGGGAAAAGTTCTCGGACTTGGGCCAGAATTTGATGCGCGATCGCCTCATTTTTCTGCTTGATAAAAGGATCGCCAGGAGTCAAGACAAGTTGAAGCAGCGACCCTTCTCCCTCTCGGTAATAATCTCCCGGACTGGTTAAGGCGAGGTCGGCAAAACAGGAGAAGTCAGCATCGGCAGTATAGAGCAAATTATCGATTCCCACTGCCCGTTCGAGCTGCTTGCGTTTGTCGGGGTCTTCCATCTCCGTGACCCAACCATCGAAGCGCAATTGCACGGTGGCGACGGGAACCGCTTCGAGTTTATAGATGTTCTCAAACTGCGGCCACTTGCGCCATTCTTGGGGAAGGAGGCGTTGAATTCCCGGCACGTCGCAAGCGCAAACATACGCATCGGCGGTAATGGTTTCTTCGGTTTCGTCCTTCGCCACCACAATTCCGGTGACTTGAGTTGGGTTGTCCTCTCTGTATAAAATCTCCCGCACCCTGCGCCGCGTGTAAATTTTTGCACCTCGATCTTCGAGGTACTTGAGGATCGGTTTGTGCAAATACTCGTCCGGCGAACCTTCCAACATTCGTAACACCGACGCTTCGGTCTTGGCCGCAAAAAACTGGAAAATGGTAAGCATACACCGTGCGGAAATGTTTTCCGTGTCAATGAACCCCAACGCATAAGCGATCGGGTCCCACATTCGCCGCAAACTGCTGTTGTTTCCCCCGTGCTTGCGAAACCAGTCGGCGAAACTGATGGAGTCGAGATCGCGAATGGTTTTCATGGCCCCCTCAAAGTCAACGAGGCCGCGCACGATCGGACTGGTTCCCAACGCTAGAGAGTTGGTTAGTTTATCGACTAAGCTCAGTTGTGAGGTGGTGAAAAAGGCTTTTAAACCGTGGAACGGCGCGCCGACGGGGAAGCGAAAGTCTAACTCGCCAATGCGGCCGCCTTGGTTAACGAAGGTGTGAGTGTGTTCCTTGAGGCGAAGGTTGTCGATCGCTCCCACTTTCCGCATCAACTCAAACAGGTTGTAGTAGCAGCCAAAGAAGACGTGCAACCCCATTTCTAGATGGTTGCCATCTTTGTCAACCCAACTACCCACTTTACCGCCAACAAAGGGACGCGATTCAAAAATCTCAACTTCGCACCCCGCATCAACCAGGTCGATCGCGGTGGTCATCCCGGCCAATCCCGCCCCAACAATTGCAACTCGCATTCTGCTTTTCCTTTACAGTTTCTTTACAGATTGTAATAGAAGAGGGACGACACTCCGGCAGGGTGCGGAGGGGGGAAAAGTTGGAAGTAGAATAGCCTTTAGTGGGCGAATAATCTCCTATTGCCCAATCTTCAGCTCAAAAGTCACGCCCTGAAGCTTGGTGTTGGGATGAGCTTCCAGATAAGCGTTGACGATCGCCTGACAAGCTTCGATATAACCAAATGCGGCGATCAATTGCTCCCAACTGGGGGTTCGACTAAATTTGATCCCTCGCTGCTTCGCCGCACTGCGACAGCCGTTATAAGAATCGTAGCGCTGTAACAATTGTGCTTTACTTGCGGTTGTGGGAGCAGGGGGTAAGGCGGCGACTGGGGGGACTTGCTCTTGAGCTGCTTGCTCTTTCAATTCATTAACGGCAACTTGAGCGACGGTGAAAATTGCAGCGGCATTTTGCACGTCTTGCTGTTGCTGAACTTTAAGCTGTTCTAGAAGTTGCGTAACTCGCTTTTTTCCCATAATCTCATTTATCCAGTAGAGAGCGATTGATTGAAGTGGGGTCGGTATAGAGTTGAGGCCGTTCTTTGCGATCTTCCTCGCTATCGACACTGCTCGGAAGAATTGTTGGTGAGGGGGAGGAGTCTGGAAGTTGAGCAACATCTTTTCCCTCGATGGGACGATCTTCTCGCCAAGATAGTACAACTTTCTTAAGGATCTTCAATAAATTCCCAAAACGATGCGGTCGGTTGAGAAGTCTCCATTCTGCGTGTTGCAAGGTTTCGATTTCTGCAACGGTGTCAAAAGCGGTTGAGAGTTCGTCGAGATGGTTGGCCATCGAGCTAAGTTCGCGTTCCAACTCAGAAATCGTTGATTGCTTGGCTTGAATTTTTGTTTGTGTCTCCAGAGTCAAGCTGTTGATGAGGGTTTGGAGGCGTTCAACTTTTTCCTTGAGTTGGCCGGTCGATTCTTTGTGTTCTGCGTTTCGTCGCAACAACTGCGCTCGACTGCGGTTGGTGAAGATTAGACAGTCTCTCATTTCTTGGTAGAGTTTGTCAGCATCAGAAGGGTCTAATTTTTCAATTTTTTTGGGAAATTCGGTGGCAGATCGGAAGCGAGCAGAGGAGCGATCGGAAGGTGCCATAATTGCAAAGACCAGAATTAACCTTCTCTTAATACTGACACAGACCCACTGCTGCTGCCATGACGGAGCTGGCACGCGCTAAAGCTTTTGGCTCAGGAGTTGTCTAGCGTCGCACTGAATCTTGTCGTATTGCTCTAGGATCGGCGCGATCGCTTCACTGGTTACAACGACGAAGTATAACCGCAAGGACAGTGCAGAAGTTGAGATTTTGAGGGACAGCCTTATTTCAAACTGAGCTATTCTCTAGCAAGATTCATCATCGAGAATTTGTACGGCCATGCGCTTTCCAAAAATACCAGCCATTATCCTAACAATTCCTTTAACCGTCAGCTTATCTTTTCTCGCAAGCGATCGCTTTTCAGTTTTATTGAATTCCCCTGCAATGGCTCAAATCTTTCCCAATTTGAGCGATCCAACAGTACAGCTCTTTTTGCAAGCACAATCGCTCTTAGATGCTGGCTTCATTGAGGATGGTATTGCGCTCTACGAACGAGAACTTCAAAAATTGCAAGAAAAAAAACGAGCGCCATCGAGAAGCCCAACTCTTGAAAAACATTGCTGCCGACTTTGAACTCAGAGGGCAGCTTCAAAACGCATTAATTTACTATCAGCGATCCTTAGCAATTTACAAGAGCGGAATGCTTGTGTCAGGCGATCGCAATATCGAATGGCAAACAGGAAGTCAAGTTGCAAATGCGATTGGTTTAATTCATCAGGCATTAGGAGAATCGGAACAAGCCTTGACTGCCTATCAACAAGCTTTGGCAATCGATCGTCGCGCCCAAAATTTAGGATCGGAAGCAAATACTCTGAGTAATATTGGTATTGTTTATCGCACTTCAGAACGCACCGATCGAGCGCTCGAATCCTATAAAAAAGCAATATCTCTTTATCAAGAACTAGATGAAAATCACTATCAAATCCCCAAGATTCTGAATCGCATAGGTTTGATTTATCAAGAACAAGGACGATTTGAGTTGGCTTTATCTGCTTATCAACGAGGACTCGATATCTTGACAAACTCCAGGAGCTTAGAGCAAGTCTCCGATCGGATTTTAACGATAGAAAATATTAGCAATCTCTATCGAATTCAAGGTCTAGAAGAACGAGCAGTAGCGATTATCGCTGAAACATTCGACAACTTGACAATTGAGAAAGAGCCGTATTCAATTGCTCTTGCTTTTGAAAGAGTTGGGGTGTTTTATTTATCCGAACAACAATTCGAGCGAGCTAGCAGTTATTTCGAGAGGGCATTAATATTTTCTCGTCAATCTTCTAACCAAGGTTATGCTGAAATCGACATTCTAAATAGCATTTCGATCGCTTACAGCAAACAACAGCAATTCGAGCGAGCATTGCCTTATCAACAAAGAATTGCGGACGTTTTCCAAGAAATGGGAATTTTGGAAAACACAGCCACAGCATTGCGACATTTGGCAGAGTTTTATCAAACCTTGGAACAGTTCGATCGAGCTTTGACGAGCTATCAAAAGGCTCTGGAAGCTTATCAAGAAATTCAACAAAAATACGAGGGAAAGACGATAGATATTGCCCGAATTTTTTGGCAAATTGGTTGCGTATATGAGACACAAGGACAATTAAAGCAAGCTGTGGCTTCCTATCACCAAGCTTTGGCTCAATATCAGAAATCAAATGTTCCACAAGGACAGATTCTGGTGCTTGAAAGGTTAGCTAGTCTGCTCAAAAGACAAGGACAGGTTAATTTGGCAAGACAGTTCTCTCAGCAAGCAGAAATCTTACGAGATAGTATTCATTTAAATTGGACGCGGGACAGATGATTGGTAGGCATTCAGCCGTCAGCTCTCAGTTTGGGCCTGAAAGCGGCAAGCATTCGTTAAATCTCCATTCCCTTGAACCGGACTGAGGGTTGACCTCAAGTCTTTTCAATGCAAGAAATACTGTGACCCTTGAGCGTCAGACTTTCATCCACTCTTTAACCGCTTCTCGCAAAATCTCATTCATATTGCGATCGCCGTCAAAATTGGCACACTTGAGGCGTTTGTCTTGTGCCATTCCTCTGCGCGACGCGATCGCGGCAACTTGCTGCCGTCGATTTGGCTTTTTTTCATCTTACGCTCGGAGGCGATCTCCACCTCGCGATCGCTCATTGAACTGCGGCTGAGATAAAAATTTTCTAACTCTTTTGAATTTGTCAGTCACAGATCTCAGTCAATAGAATAATCTGGATCGTAAGATTGCCATGAATTGAGGTTCAAAAACCTATCGTGATCCATACAGCACCTATTAACCTTCGGCCGCCATTACCTCAGATTTCCGAAAATAACCGCCTTCGGCTGTTTTCAGGATCTGCCAACCCCGCTCTGGCGCAAGAAGTAGCCCGCTACTTGGGGATGGATTTAGGCCCAATGGTGCGCAAGCAGTTTGCCGATGGAGAGCTGTACGTTCAAATCCAAGAATCTATTCGAGGATGCGATGTCTATCTAATTCAGCCCTGTTGCCATCCCGTCAACGATCGCTTGATGGAATTGCTGATCGTGATTGATGCCTGTCGTCGAGCTTCGGCGCGGCAAATCACTGCCGTAATTCCCTACTATTGTTATGCTCGCGCCGATCGCAAAACGGCCGGACGCGAGTCGATTACCGCCAAATTGGTCGCGAACTTGATGACCGAGGCGGGGGCAAACCGCATCCTAGCGATGGACTTGCACTCAGCTCAAATTCAAGGATATTTTGATATTCCTCTCGACCATGTTTATGGCTCTCCCGTCCTCATCGACTATCTCAAGAGCAAAGAACTACCAGATTTAGTCGTCGTTTCGCCAGATATCGGGGGAGTCGCCAGAGCAAGAGCTTTTGCGAAAAAGCTCAACGACGCGCCTTTGGCTATCATTGACAAGCGCCGTCAGGCTCATAATGTTGCAGAAGTGATGAATGTCATTGGCGACGTTTCGGGTAAAACAGCGGTGATGGTTGATGACATGATCGATACCGCCGGAACGATTACCGAAGGCGCTCGTTTCTTGCGCGAACAAGGCGCGCGTCAGGTTTATGCTTGTGCGACTCACGCGGTTTTCTCGCCACCCGCGATCGAACGCCTGTCTAGCGGCGTTCTCGAAGAAGTCATTGTGACCAATACAATTCCCCTTCCCCAGTCCAAGTGGTTTGAGCAACTGCGAGTGCTTTCTGTTGCCAATTTATTGGGAGAAACCATCTGGCGCATTCATGAAGATAGCTCGGTCAGCAGTATGTTTCGTTAGGGCTGTCTCGCTCGCGCGCAAGCGCTGAGGGTCAAAACTTGCGGATTTACGCCTAATAGACATCTCCAACAATGAACTTGAAACCCTTGTAGCAGCGAGATCGAAATCTAATATGAAATCGACTGGATTAGCCGATCTTTGAGTTCCCTCTAAATGCGAACCACAATTCCTTGTTCTCTTGATGAGGTTCGTTAAAACCCTGGTTTTTCTGGGGGGTTTTGCCCCCCAGACCCCCCACCGGGAGCGTTACGCCCCCCCCGGACCCCCGACGTATTAGTTGGCTCGCTGGCCTCTTAATTGTGGAGTGACTTTTAGACTAAGGTTAGTTCGCATCAAACGTGACTTACAAGGTTAAGATGGGCATTCTCACTTGCCCTTCTTGAGTTACTGCGGTAGGGGTTGAGTGCAACCGCGAACTTCGTAAATTTCTAACGCTTGCTGTTTGCCGCGAGGCGCAACCGTATCGAGGCGAACAAACTCGAAGGGAAGGGCCGGAGCGGGTAGCTCGGCTTGATTTTGATGGAACTGCGCGATCGCGTCTCCGCTCGCAATAATCGAGCAGCGATGGGTTTTGGTGAGTTCTTCTAAACGTGCCGCCGTATTGACGACATCGCCAATGACGGTAGAGTCCATGCGCGATCTGGAACCAATGGTGCCGATCGCGCCCAAACCGCTATGAATGCCAATCCCAATTCTCACCGATTGTTCGAGGTTGTATTGCCCGCGACAGGCATTAAACTCATCCAAACTACCGACCATTGCGATCGCAGCAAACAGCGCATCGCTAACGTGATGCTCCGAGCGGTCGAAGACGGCCATAATCGCATCGCCGAGGAATTTGTCAATAAATCCGTGATGGCGGTCGATGGCGTTGCTCATGCGGGTGAAGAAGGCGTTAAGCCATTGCAACGTTTCTTTGGCCGTTTGACGTTCCGCGATCGCGGTAAAGGAGCGAATATCGCAGAAGAGAATGGTCAGCTTTTCTTCCCGAATATTGCCCAGTTGAATTGAGTCTAAGCCTTCTGGAGCGATGCGATTCAAAAATTGTTCGGGGACAAAAAGGCGAAATTTTTCTGAGAGATGCTCGTTAATTTTCCACGCGGCTGCAATTTGATGGCGCGTTTGCCGGAAATTCTCCCGGCGTGCGGCCTGCGATCGCATTTGATTCAAGCGCAAAAGACTCTTGACTTTAGTCAGCAATAACTGGCTGTTAATCGGTTTGGTCAGATAATCATCGCCCATCATTTCCAAACCTTTGAGGCGGGAGCTATCGTCGTCTAGCGCGGTTAAAAAAATAATGGGTGTCGCTTGCAGTTGGCGATCTTGTCGTAATTGGCGGCACACCTCAAACCCGTCCATATCGGGCATCATCACATCCAGCAAAATCAAACAGGGATTGGATGTTTTGGCCAATGTCAGGGCCTCGCTGCCGGATGTTGCAGACAGGGTTGAGTAACCCTCGCTCAATAACAGTTCTTCGAGGAGTAATAAATTATTCGGATCGTCGTCAACCAATAAGATAGAGGACATAAATGACCGTTCAATGGGCAGCGTTTCAGATTTCAAGGTCAAATTTTTGGACGGCTTGTACCCTGCTCCAATCAATTCTGGCGATCGAGAAAAAATTCTCTCAATCCTATAATTTCTCCAAATGCCAGACGATGAGGTCAGGATGACTTGATGAGATGCCCCAGCTCTCTTTTCTGGTTTGATTGTCCCCAACTGAACGACGTAAGAGAACTTTAGTGAATTTTAACGCAATGGCGATCTCTCTCGGCTAGGACGCAGCATCGAGTAAGGCGCGGATTTTGGCGATCGCTTCGCTGAGGTTGAGCGGTTTGCTCAAATAATTGTCGGCCCCTGCCTGCAAGCAGCGTTCGCGATCTCCGGCCATCGCCATAGCTGTCACCGCAATAATTGGCAGCGATCGCCAGTCCTCGTTTGCCCGGATTGCTCGAATTAAGGTCAAGCCATCGACCTCCGGAAGCTGAATATCCATCAAAATCAGGTCGGGGAGCGTCTCGGCAGAAACGAGGGGAGATGTCAGCAACTCCATCATCGTCTGCCCGTCGCTCACAATTTCCACAGCATAACCTTCGAGTTCGAGAACCTCGGAAATGAGCGCTTGGTTAAAAGGTTGATCTTCAACCACGAGAATGCGCTTTTGGTTCGCGATCGCGCCCACTGTGCCGGTCAAGACCTTCGACTGCTCTACTTCTGTTTGAGTTTGGCTTATCAAAGCATCTCGCATTTCCGTCAAAGGCAACCAAACCCGAAACGTACTACCGCGATTCTCTTCCGACTCCATTGATACTGTCCCGCCGTGAAGTTCCGCCAGTCGCTTGGTCAGCACCAACCCCAACCCCGTCCCTTCGTGCCGTCGAGCTAAGGACGAATCAACCTGTTGAAAAGGTTGAAACAAAAGATGTTGTTTGTCTTTCGGAATGCCAATCCCCGCATCAATGACCTCCAAACAGAGATAGGGCGTACTGGCGTTAATCGGACTGCGATCGGGACGCAACTCTCCGACTAGTTCGCTGCCATAGGCTAAGCGTCCGCCCAACTTCACCTTTTTGCCTTCGGGCGTAAACTTAATCGCATTTGAGAGCAAGTTAATCAAAATTTGGCGTACCCGTCGCTCGTCGATCGCCACGCGATCGATGCGATAGTCCAGTTCTAGAGACAGAGCCAAGCGCTTTTTTTCCGCACGAGGTTGCACCATCTTCAAGCATTGATTGCACAGGCTTTGGATGGACGTGGATTGGAGTTCGAGTTCCATCTTCCCGGCTTCGATTTTCGAGAGATCGAGAATGTCGTTAATCAGGTCGAGAAGGTGCTGGCCGCCTCGCGCGATCGCTTGGACATAGTTGAGCTGGCGTGGCGTTAATTCCCCGCCGAAGGGACGCTGTAAGAGATCGGCGAAGCCAATAATGCTGTTGAGCGGAGTTCGCAGTTCGTGGGACATCGACGCGAGAAACTCCGATTTCATGCGAGACGCTCGCTCCAAAGATTCATTCGCTTGGCGCAGTTCGGCCTCAGCTTGGGCCCGTTCGATCGCCACGCCAAGGGTGCGGCAAGCCGCGAGAACCATATCCTGCTGCGGCGAGTCCTGTAGGTTGCGTTCCGAGCGGGATTCTAGGGTCAGAACGCCAATAATGTTGCCCTTCGCACCGGGAATGGGAAAGATGCCGAGCTGGCCGATCCCCGGATGGCGAAATTCTTCAACGGCTTGGGGATGGCTGTGATAATCGCTGGCAAACAGCGGCTCGCCGGTCTCAACCACTTGCCACAACAGTCCTTGACCGTAGGGAATGCCTTTTTGCAAGAGCGCTTCCATCCCTGCCACCGCAACCTCTCCGTAGGTGGCAATAAATTGGGAAGAGATTTCATTGGACAGCAATCCGGCCGTGCGATCTTCCCCTTCTCCCGCAATCACTTTGACATCGCCAAAGGCGGCTCCGAGGGTTTCGACGAGGTAGGAGAGGGCAAATTTGCCAATTTCCTGCAAGTCTTCGGCCGGTTGGAGGCGTTCGGTCAGGCCGAGGAGGAAAATGAGGCGCTGGACCTCCCGGTTGAGACTGGCCTGGGACTGCTGGTAGCCGGTGATGTCGCGGAAGCTGAGCAATTGTCCCCCGTCGGAGGTGGCGGTGACTTCGACTTCGAGACAAACCCGATTTTGCTGTTCGATGGAGAAAGAACGGCTTTCTGAGCTTTCAGAGAGCAGGGCGGCTAGCAGTTCTTGGGCTTGGTCTGAGGACCAATAGCCTTTGGCAACGCAGGACTCGAAGACTTGTTGAGCGTGGGGTTTTTGCTGAAGCCAGTCGGTGGAGAATTCCCAAAGTTGGGCGAATTTTGGGTTGAACAGGACGAGGCAATTAGCCGCGTTGAAGAGGGCGATCGCGTTGTCAACTCGGTCTAAGATCAGCGCTTGGTTTTGCTGAAATTGTTTGAGTCGTTGTTCGATGGGTTCGAGAGTCATGCTTTTGGGGCAATGGGGGTTTGGTGGAGGGAGAGGGCGGATCGCGGCTTTTTGTTAAGAGTTTTTACAAGTTCTGCGGCCGCGCATCAAAATTTCCGAATTCTCCTGAGTTAAAGATAAAAGCTTGTCCTTGAGAAGTCCGATCGACCCAAAGCAAAACTTGAGGGAAGCGTTAGACCAATTGCTGGGAAAACAGGAGGTTAATAAAATTTTAACAAAATTAACAAAAATCAATTACGTCGGTGACAAGCCGACAAAATTCGCCGGGAAGGTCGGTGGAGATTGCGCCTTTGGTAAAAACTCGCAACAAAAGTGCATAACTCAGCGGGGGCCGGATATATGAAAGGAGTAGAACGCCATTAAACCCCATCTTTTTTGAAAACAAGAGATTGACGCATTTTCAGGGTGGCTCGTCGAACAACAGGGGACAGGCGGTCAAGCGAACGCCAACAAATCGTGAAAATTAGTCATTTAGCCAAGCAAGAATCGGGAGTTGTCATGCAAACTTTAAGACAGGGTTTAGAGGAGTTTAGTTTAATGACCAAGTTGGCGGCAGAGTTGGAAGAGTTCTGGCGCGATCGCTTATTGAAAGATTGTCCGCAGCACCAACCAGAAGTGCGCTCCAGTATTGTGCGCTGGTTGCTGGGAGCGGATTTGGAGCGGTTTGAGGCGTTCGGCGCCAAGCAGCTCGAAATCGCCAAACAAGCGATGGAATATCGCTACCGGATTCTGCGACAGCGCTATCTGGATGTCACTTCGCCTCAGGCCTATCGCAACCTGATCTCGCGTTTGGGGTCTTTGACAATCTTGCGAAATAAAATTCGCACTTGGGTGTCCCTCAGCCGCGATCGCCATCGGGCCGTGGCGGACGTGTTGCAAGAAGTGATTCAAGAAATGCTCAACAGCGATCGCAACATCCAAGCGGCGATCGCCTGGATTGCTCAATGTACCGAAGACAAGCGACTGCGCGATGCGCTGTTACTCACCAGCGTTGAGGAATATTGCCTGCGTCCCATTCGCAACCAACCCCTGCTCGTCTACCGCTTTGTCAACTTCCTGCGCCGTTCTCAGCGCGGGGGAATGACCCAAGTTCCTCAAAAGAACATTGTCCGCATGATTTCCGACGAAGTGACGGCGGAAGCGGGAGAGTCGCCGATGAGTTTGTTGGACGCGGAAGCGATCGCGACTTATCAAGAAGATCTCGACTGGGAAGAACGGCAATCTCTTCGAGTTGAAGTTCAGCAAGAGTTCGAGCGCTATCTCCTTGAAAAAGTCGATCCCCTCGCCGCACGCTGGCTGAGGCTTTATCTCCGGGGTCACTCCCAAGAAGCGATCGCCCAAACCCTCAACATTCCCATCAAAAAAATCTATCGCCTGCGGGAGAAAGTCAGTTACCACGCCATTAAAGTCTTTGCTCTCAAAAGCAAACCCGAACTCGTCGCCGACTGGCTGCAGACCTCCCTACAGGAGCATAATTTAGGGCTAACCCCCCACAAGTGGGAACAATATTGGCAGAGTCTCGCTCCCTTGCAACGCCAAATGATCGAACGACTTAAAGCTGGAGAAACCCTAGACGCGATCGCTCAAGACTTAGGTTGGAAAAAATCGCAAGTGATGGGCGAGTGGAGCAAAATTTATCAAGCCGCTCAGAGTTTCCGCACGGCCAGTTAGGGAATGATGTCTAATGTGGATTACCTAAACCCTCGTGGGAGCAAGGGAATCGGAAGTCGGAAGATGGAGCTAACGAGACCGTGGGAGTTAAAGCTCTTTTGTTTGCATCAGGCGTAAATCGGGAAAGTCGCGATCGGCTTCAAGCGAAGCTCGAATCAACTGGAGCCTCTGATGCAACCCGACTCCCCAGAAGTCGAGCAATAAGTGCAACAGTTCTATGGCTGCTTATTGGAAAAAGAGCGTCGCCGTTATGCAGCACTAGAACCGTTGAAACTCGGCCGGGGAGACAAAGACGATGGCGAGGATTCTTCAATCTTAAAATTGCCTAAAGCTTTTGCCAGACAAGCTGAAGACAACGTTCTTATAGGAAAATAGAAAGGGCGCGATCTCCAGATTTTCTCTTGACGGGTTCGGTTTCCAGACTGTCCTAACCTCTCCGAAGTCAACCCGAAAATTCAGGCAGCTTCGCCAGTATATTTGCGAAAATTCTCATTGATGAATACAGCCAATCGGATCTGGATCTACGACACCACCCTCAGAGACGGCGCTCAGTGCGAAGGAATCTCTCTCTCCCTCGAAGACAAGCTCAAAATTGCGCGCAAGCTCGATGAGATGGGCATCCCCTTCATCGAAGGCGGCTGGCCCGGAGCCAACCCCAAAGACGTCCAATTTTTCTGGAAGTTGCAAGAGGAACCGCTTCAACAAGCCGAAATTGTGGCCTTCTGCTCGACCCGCCGTCCCCACCGCGTTGCGGCTGAAGATAAGATGCTCCAAGCAATTCTGGCTGCCAAAACGCATTGGGTCACCATTTTCGGCAAGTCTTGGGAACTGCACGTCACGGAAGGACTCAAAACCACCTTGGAGGAGAACCTCGCAATGATTGGCGATACAATCGCCTACCTCCGCAGCCAAGGCCGACGGGTCATTTACGACGCAGAACATTGGTTTGATGGCTACAAGCACAACCCAGAATACGCTCTGAAAACCTTGCAAGCAGCTCTCAAGGCCGGTGCGGAGTGGCTGGTCTTTTGCGACACCAACGGCGGAACTTTCCCCCACGAAATTAGCCAAATCATCAAAGACGTTAAAATGGCTTTGCCAGAACTGGCACGCGCTTCGGTTCAACTGGGCATTCACACCCACAACGATGCGGGAACCGCTGTTGCGAACGCGATCGCGGCCGCACTGGAAGGCACGCAAATGATCCAGGGAACAATAAACGGTTACGGGGAGCGCTGCGGTAATGCCGATCTCTGCACCGTCATTCCCAACTTGCAACTCAAACTCGGCTATCGCTGTCTGGAGGGCGATCGACTCCCACAGCTCTCAAGCACCAGCCGCCTCATCAGCGAGATTGTCAATCTTGCCCCCAACGAACGCGCTCCCTTTGTGGGCCGCTCGGCCTTTGCTCACAAAGGCGGAATTCACGTCTCAGCCGTTACTCGCAACCCAATCGCCTACGAACATATCTCGCCGGAATTGATTGGTAACGATCGCAGAATTGTTATTTCCGAGCAGTCAGGACTCAGTAACATTCGCTCTAAAGCAGCGAGCTTTGGTATTGACTTAGAGCAACAAGAGTCTACCTGCCGTCACATTCTGCAAACGCTCAAAGATCTAGAGCAGGATGGCTACCAGTTTGAAGCAGCGGAAGCGAGTTTTGAGCTGTTAATGCGCTCCACTTTGGGGCAGCGTCCCGAACGATTTACCCTTCAAGGGTTTCAAGTCCACTGCGACATTCTACAAGGGGTTGCCAACTCCCCCAATAATGCGGTGGCAACGATTAAGGTTGAAGTGAATGGCGAGGAATTGTTAGAAGTTGCGGAAGGAAACGGGCCGGTTGCTGCGTTGGATGGCGCTCTTCGCAAGGCTTTGGTGAAGTTTTATCCTGACATTGCAACGTTCTACCTGACAGACTACAAAGTCAGAATTCTGGATGGGAAAGCTGGAACATCTGCTAAAACTCGCGTCCTTGTTGAATCGAGTAACGGGGAGCAGCGTTGGACAACAGTAGGAGTTTCTGGAAATATTATTGATGCATCCTATCGGGCAGTTGTGGAGGGAATCGAGTACGGACTCTTGTTGCGTTCTGCGGCGGAATCGGCGATCGCGACTGCTCTCTAGACGTAACCTTGCTCGCGATCGTGCCTTTTAGTCAAGAGGGAGTGTGGGTCAATCCGCACTCCCTATCCTTAAATCTTCTGCTTGCAAATCACAATTTGACTTCAATATCAACCCCTGCAGGTAAATCGAGTTTCATCAGCGCATCAATCGTCTTAGAAGAAGGTTGATAAATGTCGATGATCCGACGGTGGGTTCGGGTTTCAAAATGCTCTCGCGAGTCTTTATCTACGTGAGGCGATCGCAACAGACAATAAATTCGACGCTTTGTGGGCAAGGGTATTGGGCCAATAGCGGTAGCATGGGTTCGATTTGCCGTATCTACAATTTTCTCACAAGAAGTATCAAGCAAACGTCGGTCAAATGCTTTGAGACGAATCCGAATTTTTTGTTGTTGGAGCGTTGCCATTTTTGAGTTTTCTAGGTTCTGAGCAGTCTTCCATTATACAACAAAAAAGATGAAGGATAAATGACCGATCTCATTTACAAATCCTTCATCTTTGGTTGTAGAAATTAGAGTAGAAACGACGCGATCTTACTCTAGAATCTTACTGACAACACCAGAGCCAATAGTACGTCCCCCTTCCCGAATTGCAAATCGCATTCCCTGCTCAATGGCGATGGCATTAATCAAGGTTACCGTCATTTTAATCCGGTCTCCGGGCATCACCATTTCAGCAGTGCTGCCATCATCTGCAGTGAAGGCATCAATAGTCCCAGTTACATCCGTTGTCCGGACGTAAAATTGAGGACGATAGCCTGAGAAGAAAGGCGTATGACGACCCCCTTCATCTTTTTTGAGTACATAAACCTCAGATTCAAACTTGGTATGGGGGGTAATTGAACCTGGTTTAGCCAGCACCATGCCTCGCTCAATCTCTTCTTTGTCTATGCCTCGCAAAAGCACGCCAACATTATCCCCAGCTAGACCTTCATCCAAGGTCTTTTGGAACATTTCCACTCCAGTGACGGTGCTAGTGCGAGTATCGCGAATACCAACAATTTCAATTGTTTCGCCAACTTTAACTTTCCCCCGTTCAATCCGACCTGTGGCAACGGTTCCCCGACCCGTAATAGAGAAAACATCTTCTACCGCCATCAAGAAGGGCTTGTCTACATCTCGCTCGGGAGTAGGAATGGAACCATCCACTTCATCCATCAACATGAGAATTTTATCAACCCACTCATCGTCTCCCTTGCCAGTGTCAGGTGTCTTGGTCAACTGTTCTACAGCTTTCAAAGCAGAACCGCTAACAATTGGGATGTTATCACCATCAAAGTCGTAATCGCTTAACAATTCCCGAACTTCGAGTTCTACTAATTCGAGGAGTTCTTCGTCATCCACTTGATCTTGTTTGTTGAGGAAAACAACAATATTAGGAACCCCAACTTGTCGGGCGAGAAGAATGTGTTCTTTCGTTTGAGGCATGGGACCATCGGCAGCGGAAACCACTAAAATCGCTCCGTCCATCTGAGCAGCACCGGTGATCATGTTCTTGACATAGTCAGCATGACCAGGACAGTCTACGTGAGCATAGTGACGACCGTCAGTTTCATACTCAACGTGAGCGGTGTTGATAGTAATTCCCCGTGCTTTTTCTTCAGGAGCTGCATCAATCTCTTCATAGTTCCTGACCTTTGCTTTTCCCTGTGCTGCCAATGACATCGTAATCGCAGCAGTTAGGGTTGTTTTCCCATGGTCAACGTGACCGATGGTACCAATGTTAACGTGGTCTTTATTTCTTTCAAACTTTGCGCGTGCCATGAATGATATGTTCCTTTTTACTTATGCGTTCCCTTTGTTCTTCGCAACAATTGCTTCAGAAATATTGCGAGGTACTTCTTCGTAGTGGCTAAATTCCATCGAAAAGATACCGCGACCTTGAGTTTTCGACCGGATATCTGTGGCATAACCAAACATTTCTGCCAAAGGAACCTTAGCAGCAACTTTGGAAACGCCATCTTCGGCATTCATTCCTTCAACTTGACCTCGACGAGAATTGAGATCCCCAATGACATCGCCGACAAAGTTTTCAGGGACTTCCACCTCAACTTTCATCATTGGCTCCAGTAGTGCCGGAGATGCTTTTCCGACAGCATTCCGAATTCCCATAGAGCCAGCAATTTTAAAAGCCATTTCCGAAGAGTCTACATCGTGGTAAGAGCCATCCACTAAAGTGACCTTGAGATCGATTAGGGGATATCCAGCTAGAATACCCGATTCGCAGCATTCTTTGATCCCTTGCTCGACAGCAGGAATATATTCTTTGGGGATCGAACCGCCGACAATTTTCGAGATGAACTCGAAACCGCTGCCAGCATCTCCAGGTTCAATGTCAAGAACGACGTGGCCATATTGACCTTTCCCGCCACTTTGACGGATGAACTTGCCTTCTGCTTTGGAGGGTTTGCGAATGGTTTCGCGATAGGCCACTTGGGGCTGGCCGATATTGGCTTCAACTTTAAATTCTCGCAGCATCCGATCCACTAGAATTTCCAAGTGCAGTTCACCCATCCCCGCAATCACCGTTTGATTGGTTTCGTGGTCGGTGCTGACGCGGAAGGTCGGATCTTCGTCAGACAGAGATTGTAAGGCTTTGGAGAGCTTTTCAATGTCTGCCTTGGTTTTGGGTTCGACGGCAACCGAAATAACGGGTTCGGGAATAAATAGCGATTCTAAGACGATCGGATTTTTGTCATCGCACAGGGTATCGCCGGTAATGGTCGCTTTTAACCCCAATGCCGCACCTAAATCTCCTGCCCTCAATTCATCCACGTCAATGCGATCGTTGGACTTGAGAACAATCAGGCGAGAAATCCGCTCTTTGCGATCTTTGGTGGAGTTATAGATATAGCTCCCTTTCTCTAAAACGCCTGAATAAACCCGCAAGAAGGTCATGCGACCGTATTTATCGGAGGCAATTTTAAAGGCAAGGGCGGAAAAGGGTTCTTCGTCGCTTGCTTGTCTTTCTTCTTCAGTTCCGTCGGGCAGAACGCCTTTAATGGCTGGAACTTCGGGTGGAGAGGGAAGGTAGTCTACGACAGCATCCAATAGAAGTTGAACGCCTTTATTTTTAAAAGCAGAGCCGCAGAGCATGGGCATAATCGAACCGTCAATTGTCCCCTGACGCAAAGCTTCGCAGATCTCTGCTTCAGTGAATTCTTCTTCCATCATGAACTTCTCTAGAAGTTCTTCATTGGTTTCAGCAACAGCTTCAATTAAGATACTGCGGTATTCTTCCGCTTGCTCTCGCACTTCTTCGGGAATGTCTGTATCCTCAATATCCGTTCCTAAATCGTTGGCATAGATTTTGGCCCGCATCCGAATGAGGTCAACGATTCCTTGGAAGTTATCTTCGCTGCCGATGGGAATCTGAATGGGAACGGCATTGGCCCGGAGGCGATCGCGAACTTGCTCGTAGACTTTGAAGAAGTCGGCTCCGCTGCGATCCATCTTGTTGACGAACCCAATGCGAGGAACCTGATAGCGGTTTGCTTGCCGCCAAACGGTTTCGGATTGGGGCTGAACGCCGCCGACAGAGCAAAATACGGCAATAACACCATCGAGTACCCGCATCGAACGCTCAACTTCGATGGTGAAGTCAACGTGGCCGGGGGTATCAATAATGTTGATCCGATGATCCCGCCAGTTGGTGCTGATGGCAGCAGCAGTAATCGTAATTCCTCGCTCCCGCTCTTGTTCCATCCAGTCGGTTACGGCGTTACCATCGTGGACTTCGCCGATTTTGTGAACCATTCCAGAGTAGAAAAGAATGCGTTCTGTTGTTGTTGTTTTCCCCGCATCTATATGTGCCGCGATGCCGATGTTGCGAACTCTCTCCAGCGGGATACTACGTGCCACAGCTACCTCCTTAACGTTTTGCCGAGCAACAGTTTAAATCCGTTACTTTATGTTTACAGTATTTACAATTCTATACTTTTTTTAAACTTTTTCAGAGATTGCTTGCCGGAGGTGTCTTTGGAAAGACACCATGAGGAAACTATTTTCCTCGACTCATTCTTCGAGTGGTTTGGCTTTCTCATTCTCCAGCACTTCCCTAATATCGGTAATGTGCGAAAGCTTTGTTGGCTTCTGCCATTCGGTGGGTTTCTTCTCGCTTGCGAATAGCTCCTCCCGTTTCGTTCGCAGCATCCATGATTTCGTTTGCCAGCTTACCGGCCATGGTTCGTCCGGAACGGGTGCGCGCAAATTTGGTTAACCAGCGTAGCGCTAGAGTTGTACCGCGATTAGAGCGCACTTCCATGGGAACTTGATAGGTGGCTCCTCCGACTCGCCGTGCTTTAACTTCGACTAATGGTGTTAAGTTCCGAATGGCTTTCTCGAAGACTTCCAGCGGATCGCTTCCCGTGCGTTCTTCCACAATTTTGAAGGCATCGTAAATAATCCGCGAGGCGAGAGACTTTTTCCCACTGCTCATTAGCCGCCTCACGGTCATGCTGATTAAGCGGCTGTTATAGACTGGGTCTGGGGGAATGGGGCGTTTTTTAATAACGGCACGACGAGACATAGGGGCAGTGTATCCTCAATATAAAGTAGAAAAGCTTGCAGAATGCCGCACTAGTTTGGGTCGCGACAAGGTCTGTTGTTGATAGCCAATAAAATCATTCAGACTGATAGTTGAAGCTGAATTTGCTGGCGACCGTCCAACATTCTAATGGGCTACTCGATTTCAAGCAAACTCGCTGCTGATTTTATTCTTTTGGGCGTTTCGTTCCGTACTTCGAGCGGCCTTGCTTGCGATCTTTGACCCCTGTGGCATCAAGAGTTCCGCGAATGATGTGATATCTAACACCGGGTAGATCTTTGACTCTACCGCCGCGAATCAAAACAACAGAGTGTTCTTGAAGGTTGTGGCCAATTCCTGGAATGTAGGCGGTCACTTCAAAACCAGATGTTAGGCGAACTCTCGCAACTTTCCGTAGCGCTGAGTTGGGTTTTTTTGGGGTTGTTGTATAAACTCTGGTACACACTCCTCGGCGCTGAGGACATTCTTGAAGGGCAGGGGACTTTGTTTTTTTCTTGGTTTGAGAACGTTCCGTCCGGATAAGTTGCTGGATTGTTGGCATGGGTGATGTTTTTGCCCAGTTAATTTGACAAATAATGAATGCGTGACAGCCTACTAATGTAGCAAAGGGAAAAACGTTCTGTCAACTGCTGCGATGGGGGGATGCGCGAAGAGAGAGCGATCGCTTGGGAAAATACTGGGGTCAGACTAACTGGTTGAAGGCGACAAAGTTCCCTTGAACTTCTGCAACGACTTGGCCGGGAAAGGTGGAAGTGCGAGAGCGGTTAGGAGCGTGAAGAAGTTGAGTCAGCGCTTCGATTTGCGCAAAACTTGGGGCAATTTTGAGGAATTGCTGCATAAATTGTCGTAAAGCTCGACGCTGCAAGGCTAGGGGAGCGGTACTGAGTACGCGGCGATCGAGAGAGGGAAGTTCGCAAAGCGGTTGATGTTCTTGAGCGCTTAATGGTTCTACGAGAGAGGCTGTGGGAGGGGCAATCGCGCTTTCTAGCAGTTTTCGTGCCTGGGTTTCGAGGTATTCAACGTCTGCTCTTAAAACCTCAGCCGTTTGAGCGATCGCTGTTTCTACTTGGGGGTTAAAGCTGGCTTGGAGTTGAGGAATCACTTGCTGGCGAAGGCGGTTGCGAGCATAGCGCAGATCCTGATTTGCTGCGTCTTCCCACACGGGGAGTTGTAACTGCTGACAAAAGGCTCCGGTTTCGCGGCGGGAAATGTTAAGCAGGGGGCGAATTAATTGAATGCGATCGCTTAAGGGACGCTGCCAAGTGAGAGCTTGCAGGCCGTCGGTTCCGGAACCGCGAATGAGGTTGTAGAGGAGGGTTTCGGCGCGATCGCTCAACGTGTGGCCTGCGACAACGGCACTACAATTGTGCGCCCTGGCGATTTCAGCTAAAGCGCGATAGCGCCATTTTCGCGCAGCGGCCTCTGTTTCTTCTAAATTGGATGCAATTTTGAGGTGGAACGGGAGTCCCCAACGACTGGCAATCTCTCGGACGCGATCGGCAATTCCCGCATCTGTTGCCCAGCGGTGGTCGCAGTGCGCGACGGCGAGCTGCCAATTCCACTTCGGTTGTAAGTCGCGCAGGAGTCCGAGCAAGCACAGGGAGTCTTGCCCCCCCGAAACGGCTACAAGCAAAGATTGTTGCTGTTCTAGAAGGTTTCGCTGCCGACAGGTTTGATGGAACTTGACGTGGAGAGGAGTCCAGTTTGCGCTTTCTGCCATTTAGTTTGGATTCCCCTCTAGCAAAAAGCCGCTAGAAATCATCAATCTCAAGCTTGGCCGCTGCGATCGCATCAAAAGCAAACGCAAAGACCAAGGGCATGGGAGACTTGGCGATGTAACTTAAGAGGGACGCAACAATTGTCAGTACGGCGGCTGCGCTCAACCACAATTGCTCTTCGCCACACAGTCCTTTATCGGCTTTAATTGCTCTGAGAATTTGTGGGGGAATGGGTTCGGGCATTACAGCTCCGGGAGGGAAAGCCCAGTAATGGTTGAGCGGCTCCATAAACCAGTCTGTCCAACCGTTCTGGTTGCACCACTCGCGAATCCATTCGTCATTATAATGTCTCATTATGTTTGGCTTAATTTAATAAAAATTGCAAATTTTCAAGGCAAGAACTTAAATTTTGAGGGAAGAATAAGCTTGATGTTTTGGAAATCCAGAATGAATCAATGTAGAATCCAATCGGCAATGATTTCCTAAAATTCAATTTGTGCAATTGATTTGCGAGTTGCCGGGGATTCACCGATTAATGTTTGAGGAATAATAACAAGAACTTCTTGTTGGGGAACTGCAAACATAATAAAGTTAATATAATTGTTGCGTTTCGTTAAGTGTAAGGCATTCTTTTCCTTCCAAATCGCGCTGACTCCAAGGATTGTCATGTCACGCGGGAAAATAGTTGCGATAGGGATAAGCTGTTCGGCAGGTTTTGGGTGCATGTTGCTGAAGTTGGGGAGCAAACCAAGAGGCGTTTGCACTTGAGAACAAGGTTTGCCCGCCCCCATCAGGTAGTATGGCTACACAATTGGTGTGAGGAAAAATTTGTGGCTCAGAAAAAGCAGCGTGTCGCTGTTGGTTCGCGGGGCCGCCAGGCCGTCAAAACGCGCCCCCGACAGGCGCGCACAGCCCAACCCCAGTCTCGTTCAACAGCAGTTCGGAGAAAGGTCAAGCGAAAAATCAATCAAACGGTTCGGCTGTCGGGACGATCGCGCTTGCGAACGATAGTAGAGGCGATCGCGTCTCCGCGCATCAAAAAACGCCAAGGCGCTTTCCTGGCGATGGGTCTGGGGTCGTTTAGTTTTCTTCTGGGTATGGGGTATGGTTGGAGCGGACAACTGCTGTCGAGCGTTTCCCAAGCGTCCAATCGGCACGATGCTCATGGCGAACCACTCAGCAATTTAACCCGCCTCCCGCCTTCGGCCCCGGCCGCGCAAACGCTCCCGTCGGCAACCGTCGATACGATTTCAATCAAAGCTGTGGGAGATATCGTACCGGGAACGAACTTCCCCCGCGATCGCTTGCCCCCGCGAAAAGAAGCCCTTTTCCAGCACGTTCAACCGCTCCTACAAGATGCCGATGTTGTCTTTGGCAACTTGGAAAGTACCCTCACCAACTATCCTTATACGTCCAAAAATCTCAAGAGCGAGGCTGTTTTTGCCTTTCGCACTCCCCCTGAATATGCCCAACTCTTAAAAGCTGTGGGTTTTGATGTGTTGAGCATTGCGAACAACCATGCTTTTGATTTCGGGCAGCGCGGATTTCAAGATACCGTTCAAAATATTGAAAAGGCTGGGATGAAAGCTGTGGGGAAAAAGGGACAAATCCTTTACACCCAAGTACGAGACACTAAATTGGCTTGGATTGGCTTTAGCTATTTTAACGACTTCAATTCGATTAATCACTCGGAAAGCGCCGTTGCTTTAATCGAGCAAGCCACTCAAAATGCCGATCTTGTGGTCATTTCCGTCCATGCGGGTGCGGAAGGAACGAGCGCCATGGCAGTGCGCGATCGCACGGAGTACTTCCATGGCGAAAATCGCGGCAATTTGGCGCGCTTTTCTCGAGAGGCGATCGATCGCGGAGCTGATTTGATCCTCGGCCACGGCCCCCACGTTCCCAGAGCCTTAGAACTTTACAAGGGTAAATTAATCGCCTATTCTCTGGGCAATTTCGCCGGCTATCGCACCCTTTCGACCCAAGACCAACTTGCCTTATCCCTCGTCCTTGAAGTCAGTCTCGACCGCCAAGGAAACTTTCTCTCCGGCCGGATTCTCCCAGTCTATATCAAAAAACCGGGAATTCCTTACCCCAGCCCTCAAGCGGATAGTATTAAGTTGATTCGCTACTTAACCCAGCGCGATCTTCCTCAAACGCCGTTAGCGATCGCAGACGATGGTACAATCCTTAAAAAGTAAGTTTTAAACGCTTTTGCACCAGATTTTACTATCAATAATTCAGGGAATATTTTTCGATTCTTGGGAGGCATAAACCGGTATGGGTACGGCAGTTATTGGTTTGATTATTGGCTTGCTTCTCGGCATTGGAATTGCCTATTGGGTACTGCAACAACGGCTTGAGCAACAAGAGAAAGAAGCTCGCTCTCAACTCCGAAAACAGCGAGAAGAGTTGGAAGAAGACTTCGAGCTGCGGATGCGAACGGCTATTGAAGGCGTGCGGGGAGATTATCAAAAACAACTGCAAGCGAAAGAGGAACAACTGGCGCGCGCGATCGCACCGGAAGAACAACCTCAAAGACAGCCTTCCGAGTCAAGTCAAACTGAGCCTCAAATGCCCGATCGAGATAGTTCGGAACGACCCATTTCGCCGCTACAACCCATAGAAGAGGAGGAAGACGACAGCACAATTTTTCCCGTCCTTCCGATTGAAAAAGAAATTAGCGAGAAGGTAAATAATTCACAAGATTTAGCGAAAGAAAACTTTTCAAAAAGCACCTCCGAACCTAATCGTTCTCAAGAAGAAAGCGAGACAACAGAACCACAAGAAACGACCGAATTAGATCGACAGAAAAAGAGTGTATCTGCCAATGAAGAACTCGATTTAAAGCAACGCATTATTGCTTGGGGGAACTCCAGACAGCTCATTTATATTTCTCAACTGATTCAGTACATTCGCTACCCTGTTGCCGAAATTCGAGATTGCGTCGCTGAAGCTTTAGGCAAGATTTGCAAAGAAAAAGCAGTCAGAATTGAAGTGGAACGCGCCATTGACGCATTAGAATTTCTAGCAAAAGATGCGAAAGTTTTTGTCCGCCAACACGCTGTCGAAGCATTGGGGAAAATTAAATCAAGAAAAGTTATCCCGATCTTAGAACGAGCGCAGTATGATGCAGATCCTCAAGTCGTGCGATCGGCCAGTACAGTGCTGAATGATTTTAAGTCCTATCCGCAAGCAACTCCCTCGAAGCTATCTAATGACAACAAAATTGAGGCAAGTCGAGAGAGTGGAGAAAACGACCTATCCCAAAGTTGAACTCGTTGGGTTGTTCCCAACAAACCAAAACCCAACTGCAACAAACTCAAGCGGATTTACAGCAAGCTCGCGTGCAAATCAAGGTGATTGAGAGTAGTACGTTTTGGAAACTTCGTAAAGCCTGGTTTAAAGTCAAACGAAGCATTGGGTTACCCACAGACAAAGACTGAACATCTACCGAAAAAAGTAGTTCATTCTCACAATCGCTGATGTCTAATTCAATTGACCAACTTTTTAGAACTGGAAACTATACAGCCGTTGCTCTTTCAAGAAACAGTCAAGAATGGCAAACTTACGCGGCCTTGGGACTGATTGGAAAAACCAAAGAAGCTTTGGAAGGGTTGGGTCGTTTTGAGGGAGAAGAGGTTCAGTTCTACACGGGGGTTACTCATTGGATGGGGGGAGATGACAATGAAGCCATTCGCCTTTTAACCCCCCTGTCAATGCCTCATGCTCAAAATTTGTTGGCTCTAATTCACAAGCCAAAAATTAATGTTCTGGCTCAAATTCCTTGGAGTCGGATGGGAAGTTGGGATTTGTTGAGAGCGTTGGAAAAAGATCGAAAGTTTGCGATCGCGAATATTAGTTTTCATCCAGACGATCTGCCCAATAAACCTTATGCGGATATTCATCAATTTTACGACGAGGAAAATCCTCCCGATCTTTACATTTGTCAGATGGTGGAATGGCATTTAATTCCGCCCAATATTCAGGAGTTGCCTTGTCCGATTTTTGGACAAACGGGAGATTACGATCTTCAAATTCAGGTCGCTTATCCTTGGCTGCAACAGTTGGATGAAATTTTGGTAACCGACCAAAGCGAGTGGAATGATGTTAGCAAGTTAGCGAACGTTCCCGTCTCGACTTTCCCGAAGTCTTTTGGGATAGCTGAAGATCTTCCCGCACTCTCAGACCGCGATCGCGGCCTGGATTTATTTTTCTCTGGAACCACTCTTCATCCCTATCATCCCGATAAAGCGGAACTGCTACATCAAGTTTTGCGATCGCCGAACTTGAAGCTAAAAATGATCAATGGTTTTGATGGGTTTGATGATTACCTGAAGAATTTAGGAAAAACAAAAGTTTGCTATACCTACGTTCGCCATCCCTCCGCCTTACCCACCAGGGGGATCGAAGCGTTGAGTATGGGATGTGGGTTAGTCGTGCAAAAAGATAACGTCCTCACTCTTTTTGTAGGAGAACGGGAAGGAGTTCTCACTTACGAGTTGGACGCTGATAATCTCACTCCTGCGATTAGGAAAATTTTAGAGAATTGGACGGAGTTTAAGCAGCGAGCGAAGAAAGGTGCAGCGATTGTCCGCGAGGAATTTGCACTGACAAAAGTGGCTTCTCAGTACTTCCGATTTCTGACCTTTTTAGCCGCGAAACCGAGACAGTTGAGGGAAACAAAAGGACTATCTGTTCCTTATCAAAAACGAGCAATTTTGCAGAAAGGTTGGCTTCCTAGTTATGAATTTGGCAGCAGTACAATTCTCCAAAAAATGGGAATTTACAATGACCGCAGATTAAGAGAAGAATTAAATAAAGAGACAGTCTCCAGCCACCACTATATTGACTTAGCTAGAGAATCTGTTCTTTATAATTATCACCGCGCGATCGCTCATGTAATTCCTGTTGAAGAGTGGCTGTGTAGCGTTGCCAAGATCTACAAGAAAGGAATTTCAGCGTTCCCGAAATCTCTCGTCTTGCGCTTTAATTACATTCGCATCATGCTTCATTTTGGCAGTCCAGAAGTGGTATCAGAAGCTCTAGATTTTTTGGAAGATACGCTTGCAGCTCCAGCTTCTTCTTGGCAGATTGATGTTATGGAAGATGTTTTTCCTTGGGACTTTTGTCCGACCTATTTTAACTATCGTCGCTACTTCGATTTAGTGACTGAAAATCTGACTCAAGGAAGTCCTGTCACCTCTTCTCTGCGAGATTTAATGTTTGCGTCTTTATTCTACTGCAAGGGGTTTTATCCAACCTATCAAGGCTATTATTCCCAAAGTCTAGATGACTTCGAGAAAGCGACTCAACTTGACCCCGATTTTCCCTATTACAAGCTTCACTACGCTAGGGAGTTAATAGAGAGAGGATTGCCAGAAGATTATCAAAAAGCGGAGTCTTTACTCTTAGATTTGGGAAATAGCTCTATCTTGTTTATGGAAGCATTTGAGCTGTTAGAGCAAATTCAAATTTTACAGCCTTCTCAAAACCCCAAAGTTCGGAAATTAGAATTGACAGTTGACCGCATTAAACGCCAGTTTCAATCTATTGAAAATTTCCCCGAAGCTCCTTTAAATCAAGACTTGAAACGGAGAAGCAGAAAACAAGAATTGATGGTTCGACAGCCACCAACACCAACAGAACCGTCAAAACCAGCAGAACCGGAACCGACTTCCGCGATCGCGCAACGGTTGGAAAGAACGAAACAACTCCAACAGTTGCGAGTCAGGGTTGAAGCGATGGAAAGTAGCAAGTTTTGGAAGTTGCGAACTTCTTGGTTTAAGGTCAAGCAATCGCTGGGGAAAGATATTAAATCTGAAGATCTACTGCCGTACCAAAGTTTAGAGGTTGAGCAGTTAAAAACGCGAATTGAAGCAATGGAAAGTAGCAAGTTTTGGAAGTTGCGAACTTCTTGGTTTAAAGTCAAACGTGTGGTGGGATTGCCCGCAGATAATGAATGAAATCTGGCACGTTAAAGTTGTAAAACAGAGAGCAATTGAGTTGCGAAAATTGCATCATTGCCAGAATCAGCGATCTCGCAACTCCACATTCAACTTTTCCAAATCTTCTTTGAGGAAAACAGTAATTTTGCCGCTAATGGGTTTGCCATCTTCTCGATAGGTCACTTCCATCCAGTAGGCGAACCGCTTCCCCTCTCGCAACTCGCCGCGATCGGCAGGAATGGCACGCTGGTTGTGTCGCCGCGAGAGTTCTTCCGTCTCCCGACTGGGGTAAGCATACACCACCCGTGCGAGTTGATAGTCTTCGTAGATATCCAGGCCGTAGAGAATTCGCAGGGACTCAACCAACCGTTCTGGCGGCACACCGTTAATCGAGTCGTAAACAAAGTAGCGTTCGGTTCGGACAATTCCAGGATTGTAGGTGGTTGAGATGCGTCCTGGCGGGACAACAGAGGCCCGAAACTCAAAACGGTGAGCTGGCGTATCGCTGCGTTTGACGATTAAGCCTTCCCCTGCAGTGGGTTGTAGGGTGGGGTTTGAGTTAATCCAGGCAATGACTGTCTCTGTTTTTTGGCCGGGTAATGCTTCGGCGGGAGTGGTTCCCAATGCGAGTAATGCACCGAGAGACAAGAGCGACAGAAATTGATGTTTCTTTGTCAAACGGATGCGGGGAGTCTTGTTTCTCTTCGATTTTAAGTGACCCATGGCAAATTTCCCTTTTGCTGATTAGTTGCGATCGCTCGGCCGCAGCCAAGCTCTACCTTTTAGCTTACCCACCGAAGCAACCACATCGCTCCCGTACCGTTCGCAATTTATATTTCGTAAGCATTCAACCATCGGCTAAACCGCATCCCGATAGCGGTACTTTAGCGAAAAAAGACTCTCCGGTGGAGTTAAAGTAGACAGAGCAATCGTTTTAGGTCGGTTCTCGTTCGATGAGAGAAACAAAATCCACAGCCATGCCCCCCTGCTTCGAGCGATGGTGCAAGCATTTTGACGAAGGGTTCAAAACTCAAGCCCAAAGAAAAGAGTTTAGACACTATTTAGGAGGATTATTAGGGGAAAGCCAGCGAAAAAACCTCTCTCAGATAGCCTCCTACACGATAGATGTGTCATACCACAGCTTGCGCCACTTCTTAGTTAGGGCCAAATGGTCAGCCACAGACATCAACGAACGTCGCTTGCAGGTGATGGAGAAAACACGTCAGACTCGAATCTCCTCTGGATTCTCCTTAATCGTCGATGATAGCGGACATAGAAAAAGTGGAAACTTTACCGCTGGAGTCGGAAGACAATACATCGGTCAAATCGGCCAAATCGACAACGGGATTGTGGTGGTCACAACCCATCTTTATGACGGAGGAAAAAGCCTGCCGTTAGATATTGAGTTATATCAACAGGCCAGTTCCTTAGCCGAGGGAAAACAAGACCCCAACTTCCGCAAAAAACCGGAAATAGCCCTAGAACTAATTGAGCGGAGCTTAAAGCGAGGTTATCGACCTGGAATCGTCTTAATTGATGCGGGATATGGCAACAACACCTCCTTCTTGTCGGAGTTAGACAAGAGGAAACTCAAGTACTTAGGAGGCATTGCCAAAAATCGCAATGTGACGATTGAGGTACAAGAAAAGGGTCGAGAAACGCTGCGAGTCGATAAGTTAGCTCAAAGCTTGCCCCAGAAAGCTTTCACCCCCATTCAACTCCACCGCAACAAGCCAAAAACTCTTTGGGTAGCAACCCTTGGGGTGGAAATTTCTCCTCTAGTGGGAAAAAGAAGTCTAGCTATCGTCATGAATGCCCCGACTTTAGATGAAGCCACAGATGTGGACTATTTTCTCACCAATGTGGAAGCTTCAAAGGTCACGCCCGAATGGGTTGTCAAGACCTATTCCCAAAGAAATTGGGTGGAAGTGTTCTATCGAGAAGCTAAGGGAGAGTTGGGACTGTGTGAATACCAAGTCCGCGATCGAAGGAGCCTGATGAGGCATTTTGTCTTAGTGTTTTGTGCCTACATTTTCATCCTTTGGCATCGATTAACGGGAGGATTGAGACGACAGTGGTCGAATCAACCTTTGAGAACTTTTGGGGAAGCGCTGAGGGCTTTTCGCACGGCGATATCTTATCGTTTTGTCGGTTGGCTGACCCAGAATCAGGACGTATTTAAACAGTATATCGGGAGTCGAGGCTATATTTGGGCTTGATTTTCGCTAAAGTACCAATAGAAAACTGGAGTTTGCCGCTGAGAATGGCGATTTCCCTAAACCCCCTTGGAACAAGAATACTTCTTTCACCGTTTGATTCTGAGCAGAAGTAGAACAGTCCTTGGAAATCGGGTCGAGCGATCGCCAGGATCGATAAACTTCTCTGTTTTTTGTATGCGTTTACCCTGCTTTAAAGATTCTGCATAACCCAACGCCAGTTGTTTTGGTAGAAAGAACAAAAAGAGCCTAACTGAGATCTTGCACCATTCTCAGTAAGGGTTGCGTTGGGGAACAAAATCTGAAAAAAAGGGCGTAGTCAAAAGTAGAAGACGGCAACTAAAACCATGCTTCAGCACGCCCAAACGCTAGTGTACAGC
>Ga0207422_1001447_pt1 | contig 46343 bp, 25 predicted proteins | sample MarCyaLeptolynsp_FD_187757 | JGI IMG/M metagenome (GOLD analysis project Ga0207422, IMG submission 187757) | Marine cyanobacterial communities from Panama - species 1 Leptolyngbya sp. (SPAdes) | ecosystem: Environmental > Aquatic > Marine > Unclassified | place: Panama: Panama City | collected... | reverse complement strand
ATTCGTCTTAAATCCTCGATAGGTTCTTTTCCACTTACAAGCGACATTGAAAGACCCAAATCCCTTCTGTTGAGTCACTTGTTTCTCATTAAGAAATAGCTTCATCCCTGGAGAAAGTTCAGAATCTTTCAGTTCCTGATAGAAACCCGCCTCTTGCCGAATCTTCGTGTCACATTTGAGTCTCAAACAAAAAGACACGCCCTTCTCCCTCAGCCAGTTTCCCCATTTGGGAGAACAAAATTCTCGCTCTCCCAAGACTACTGAATTATATTCATATAGCCATTCCAGGGTGGGGCTTAAGACGGCTTTCTGCTCGCCACGCAAAAAATCGAGGGGTTTGAAGCGCTCGTGCGCTGGCATCATCCCGATCGCGGTTGGGTATCTCCCGCTGACTTTGTTCCCATTGCTGAGGAAACGGGGTTAATTCTGCTCATCGACAAGTTTGTCCTGCGCGAAGCTTGCACGCAAATGAAACAATGGCAAGATAAAGAGCCAAGCCTTGCTTCGCTCGCCATCAGCGTTAATCTCTCCAGCCGCCAGTTTCTCAAACCTAATCTGGTCGAGCAAATTCAAACAGTTGTCGAGGAAACGGGTTTACCTCTCCAAAATTTGAAATTGGAAATTACCGAAAGTGCCATTATCGAAAATCCAGAGTCCGCAGCTATCACTCTTGCTCAACTCAAGGCCTTTGGGATTAGCTTATCCCTCGATGACTTTGGTACGGGGTATTCTTCTTTGAGCTATCTTCATCGCTTTCCGGTGAATACCTTGAACATCGATCGCTCGTTCATCAACCGCATTGACTCGGAACAAGGGGGACTGGAAATCGTTCGTACCATTGTCATGCTGGCCAAAAATTTAGGGTTAGACGCGATCGCAGAAGGAATTGAAAATGCCGAACAACTCGCCATTCTTCAAGAGTTGGAATGCTAGTCCGGACAGGGATACTATTTTTCTCGCCCTCTCCCTGCTCGCGAGGCCGAGGCCTTGCTACTTTAACTCTTGGGATCGATGCGATGCAGTGATTTCGCCTAATGCAATTCAGTTGGGGTTTAAATCACTCGACTTCTCCTCAGTAAAAAGGGGCATCAGCCCCTTATTGTTCTTCTGTTGTTGGCATAGGGGGAGAGTCAACCGACAATTCCTCGTTTGTCGCTTAGCGAAGTGTCACAACTTGAATGTGCGATGCGACGGCTGCATCTCCCCCAGTAAGGAAAATTAAACCTGTGCGGGAGGATAGCTTTCTTCTTCTGAGTAAGGAACCTGTCCGTTTTGACTGCGGCCGTTGCCATTCGCGCGATCGCCCTTTCGGGGCAGAATTACGCCATAACCGCCATGGTTGCGCTGATAGATGACGTTAATTTCCTGAGTTTGACTGTTGCGAAAGACATAGAAGTCATGATCGACTAACTGTAGCTGGTCTAATGCTTCTTCGAGGGTCATCGGTGGCATCGCAAAATATTTCATTCGCACCACTTCGTTAGGAAGTTCGGGTTCGCGATCGCCGATCAAATCCTCTGCAATGGGGCGATCTTCGAGGATATCCACCGTCTTTTGATGGGCGTGAGTTTTCTTGGCTAAGTGTTTTTCTTTATACTTGCGAAGCTGACGGGCAATTTTGTCGGCGACCAGATCGATACTTGCGTACAAATCTTCGCTGCCAACCTGCGCTCGAATGACCGTTCCATTGGCATGAACCGTCACTTCTGCTCGATGACTTTTACCAATTTGGGAATTTTTAGCGACGGATAAATGGACATCAACCGTTGTTGTTATGTTTTGAAAGTGCTTGACGGCTTTTTCCAGCTTTTCCCTCACATAGTTGTGGATTGCATCGGTGACTGCGATATTATTGCCCTGGATTAAAAGCTTCATATGCACGACTCCATCTTGAATAATATGGGACAGAAAAAAGGGCATTTCTTGCCATGTTAAACGCCAAATTAGCAGATATATCCGAGCGAGCAGTTTAATGACAAGATAGTCTAACGGAAGTTGACTATTTCACCTATTTTTCTTTCATTTTTCAACAGCGCAATTTCTTTTTTCACTCGCTACTGTCGAAGAGACATTTGCTCAGCTTAAGCTAAAGCTTGCTCGAATGATACTGTTAGCTTGCTAGGGATACTCTTTAGATGCAAGCTAAGCAACTCTATTCTGACGTTAGAGATTGTCATTCCCTTGTATTTTAATGAATCTCCTATTAATGAATGACATCAGCTTTATGATTTTATTGTAACGGCTTTTTTGCCTATCTCTGCAAGATTTCTCAAAGAGCTGGGTGAAATGTCACACTTCTTTAAGCAACTTCTTCAAGTTCCATTACCCGTCGTTTCTCCGTGCAGAAGTCCAATGATGTCTTAGCCTCCTGAGGGGAAGTGTTACGTGGGTTTACCCATCAATTGCCATGGTTAGGAAAAGGTTAACAAAACTTTAAGAATGAGAGTGCTGTAGGAGGGTTCTCGCGTCTCCTCCCGCAGCGAACCGCTGCTCCCTTGGTCAAACCACAAGAGATATATGCCACCGAAAGCCAAGCACTTCCAGATCGCACCTGAGATAGTTCAGTTCCCTAAAAACTCTCTGGGGGAAAAGGTAAGAACCTCATCGGGTGCGCGAGAGGTCAAAACCCTCCGTCGCCTGAAGGCTTCAAGTAATGTCTAGCAAGGGGATGCACGCTCAGAGGCGGGAAGAGATCGCAACAAAGTCAGGATTTAGAGATTCTAATACAGATTGAGCGGAAATGAACCCAATCTGTATCTGTAATCGCTTTTTGGGGTTTGGCTAACGTTCAACACCAACCTACGGTAACATCAAGGTTGATTCGTAATCCGCTATTTCCCGATGCACAATTTTCTACCGATCGCCTACTTCCAAAACAGTTTTGTTCCCTTTGCCGAGGCCAATATTTCCATTGCCACTCATGCTTTGCATTATGGAACGGGAGCTTTTGGAGGAATGCGGGGAATCCCCAATCCGAACAACGCCAACCAAATCTTACTATTTCGTCTAGACCGCCATTGCGAGAGATTGAGCAGCAGTGCTAAGTTTTTGCAATATGATTTACCGGCGAAGAAGATTGAAAGTATTATTATTGACTTTATTAAAAAAAATGCCCCGACTCATTCCTTCTATATTCGTCCCTTTATTTATACGTCTGGATTGGGAATTGCTCCGCGCTTGCACCAGGTTGAAAAAGACTTTTTTGTCTATGGTCTGGAGTTAGGAGATTATCTGTCGCCTGATGGCGTTCGCTGTCGCATTAGTTCTTGGCACCGACAAGAAGATCGAAGCTTTCCGTTGCGTGGAAAAATCAGCGGTGCGTATATTACATCGTCTCTTGCAAAAACTGAAGCCGTAGAATCGGGTTTTGATGAAGCAGTTTTACTCAATTCTCAAGGGAAAGTTTGCGAAGCTTCGGGGATGAACATTTTTGTGGTTAGAAATGGAAAAATTTTTACACCGGGCTTCGATCAAGATATTTTAGAGGGAATTACTCGCGACAGCATTCTTGCCATTGCGAACGACTGTGGCATTGAAACGATCGAACGGCCGATTGACAAATCAGAGCTTTTGATTGCAGATGAAGTATTTTTGAGCGGGACTGCAGCGAAAATAACGCCAGTCAAACAAATTGAAAATTATCAACTCCCCCAACTCAAACCTATTACCGAACAGTTAAGAGATAAGCTCACAGCAATTGTGGAAAATCGCGACGAACGCTATCAAGAGTGGATCTATTCTGTGTCGCTGGGATAAATTAACAGCAGCGCGATCGCTGAATGGGTACAAGACTTTTTATTTTCGGCAATGCGAGTTCGACTTTGAGTTGCCCTAAGAGTGGATGACCAACTTGCCAACACTCGTATCGAGAAGATTCTCAGAAATCCTTCTGAATCCCAAGCGTAATGTTTCAGCGGGTGCCTCTAAGAGGTCGTCAGTCTTTTCATCCTTTTGTCTGCGAGCGAGTGTTTAGAGCTTGCAACCGGGGAAAAAAATTCCCGAGATCGCGGTCATGAGCACAATGCTCAAAATATATCCCACAAAAACCGAGAGCAGCACATAGAGCAATAACTGAATGAATTCTAAATTTTTATTTCCTTTATCGGTCAATAAGATTGACATAAATATCCGGAAAGCAGGCGTGTAAAACACGCCATAACCAATGGAAACGAACAAAATGCTAATTGCGTAGATGGTTTCTAACAAGTCTAAGCATTGACTGGAATAGATCATTTTCTACACCCCCAATAGATGCAGTTAAATTGAGTTACAGAAGTGTCATTTGTTTAGAACTTCTGGGGGGAGAGACAGATATCAGGAAAATTGAAGGAGGAAAGATGAATAGAGTTCAGAGTTCTGAATTCAGAATTCAGAGTTGGGTGAGTCAGCTTTTTCCTCTGATGACGGGTTACTAATGGTTGAGTCAGGACTGACGCACCCAGAGTTCGGAAACGCCTGTATTTGACCATTCAGGGTGCAAGCATTATGCCCCGACCTCCCACTCCAGAAAGCTGAAATTCGAGATCGGTGTATGAATAAGACTTGCCACTGTCTGTTCCTTCCGTTACGCTCAAGGGGGAAGGTCAAACGAATGCAAGAAGAGCGATCGCAGCACAGTCGCTTTCAAAAGTTAGGGTTTACTATCGTGGCGGCAGGAAAACGAGTTTCGGGTGCTTTAGTTGTCAGCCGCTATCGCATTCAACGATCGCTCGGATGGGGAGGGATCGGGCGCACCTATCTCGTTGCTGATGAAGAACGCAGCGGTACGCCGTGCGTCTTGAAGGAATTTATCCCCGACACAGAAAGCGCAACGGAGTTAGAAACAGCTCGCCAACTGTTTATGCGAGAAGCGCAAGTTCTGCAACAACTCAACCATTCCCAAATTCCCAAATTCCTGGACTGGTTTGCTGAAGGACAGCGCCTGTTTCTGGTGCAAGGCTATATTGAAGGGAAAAATTATCACACGCTACTTGACGAGCGACGGCGACAGAGGCGGTGCTTTAGTCCGGGGGAAGTTGTGCAATGGTTGCGCGATTTATTACCCGTTCTGGACTATATCCACCGTTTGGGGATCGTTCATCGCGATTTGTCTCCGGACAATATCATCTTGCCGATCGCGCCGAAAGCGAGCAAGCCGATGCTCATTGATTTTGGTGCGGTGACACAGATCGCTCCCGATCCGAGCAGTTCGCTCGCCGATCGCGCGCAACTCTCGTTTGCGGGGAAAGTTGGCTATTCTCCCCCAGAACAAATTCGCGGGGAACGGTGCGATCCGCGCAGCGATCTCTATTCTCTTGCGGTGACGGCGTTGGTTTTACTGACGGGCAAATCTCCGAGCGATCTGTTTGACAGCGCTCGCGGGAGCTGGAACTGGCATTCCGAGACCGTCGCGAGCGATCGCTTTGCTAAAGTTCTCGATAAAATGCTGGCGGAACATCCTCAAGATCGCTATCCTTCAGCTGCAGCTGTTTTGAGAGCGCTGTCCTGGGTGCGCTGGGAACGCGGCGACACTAGCAAATTCACCGGGGTTGCTGGGGGCCGGCCGCCGCGCTATAACTATCGCGGGATCGCGATCGCCTCCATTGCGCTGACCCTCTTCTTGGGCGCGATCGCAGTTGCCAGATTATCCAAAGTCCCCAACCTCTGCAAACCCCTCAACGCTTGTGCTGAAGATCGGGAGTTCCGGAAGCGCTACGAACAAATTCTCCGCCAGGGACTTCAGGTCGAACATTGGGTCGAGAATGCTCCCGATCTTGAAGAGTTGCGCTCGGCCCGAACTCTCCTGCAAAGGACAATCGTTCAATTGGCAGCAATTCCTGAGAGCAGTTCATTGTACGCCGCCGCTCGGCAGACTGAGGGCGATTTCCGCGATCGCCTTCGCCGTTTGAACCATCGCATTGCGACCGAACAAAGTGCCGCGAGACAGCTCGCCAAAATCGAGGCGATCGCCTCCCACCTTGTTCAAAATCCCCCTATGGCAAAACCGCTCGAAGAACTTCAACAAAACCAGGCTGCTTGGGAGAGACTGCTGAAACAATTAGATACCATTCCCGTCAATACCTTAGTCGCTAAACAAAGTCAGCAACGCCGTAGGGAGTATGAACGCAACATCCAACAGCTTGAGACACAGATCGCCCGGATGCAGCGTCAAGGTAATGAAAGGTGAAGAGAGTTCAGAGTTATGGGTACTCCTTCGTAGAAGCACGCTACAGAATTGATAAATGTTCAATGCTCAATGAAAAGTTTCCCCACCTCCCCAATTCCCCATCTCCCCACACCCGACACCCCCACCATCAGGTGCAGATCTCGGAAAAGTCAATATTACTTTTTTGCGATATGTTAAGATTGGTAAATTTGATTGTATTTACTTTGAGAGTTTATCTAGCCGTGCCAAAGTCAATTGTCCGAAAAACAATCTTAGCCACGATCGCGGGCTTACTCATTGTCGAATTCGCCGACTTCCAGCCAGCCGTCGCTAGAGACGTTCAACCGATCTTGCTCAGCCAGCAAAGCGCTCGCCAGCAACTCAACGATCTATTACGTCAAGGGCGCGAACTCGTCGATGCTGGAGATTTTGCGAGCGCCATTACAACCTATCAGCAAGCCGCTGTTTTAGATCGCAACAACGCCAAGATTTTTTCCGGAATCGGCTATTTGCAGGCCAAACAAGGCAATTACGGAGAAGCAGTCCAAGCCTATCGTCAGGCGATCGCCCTCGACCCCAACAACGCCGATTTTTACTACGCTCTCGGCCACAGTCTGGCCAACAACAAAGACTATAGCAACGCAGCAACAGCTTACCGACGGTCTGTACAGCTTGACACAAACAACATCAACCACTACCTCGGTTTGGGCGTAGCGCTCCTCGCTCAAGGCAATTACAGCGAAGCGATCGCCGTTTACGAACAGGTTATTGCGCTCGATCCCAAATACAGTCAAGTTTACGCCTTAATGGGAGCCGCCCTCATCGAACAAGGCAAATACCCCGAAGCCGCGAGAACGCTACAAGCCGCAGCTCAGCAAATGCCCAACGACAGCAATGTGCTGCAACAACTGGCGATCGCCTATCTCAAACAAGGCAATACAGAAGACGGCTTTGCGACTCTGCGTAAAGTCGTCGCTCTCGACCCTCGCAATGCCAGAGTCCACCTGCAAATCGGCCAGCTCCTGCAAGCGCAAGGCGATCTGGAAGCTGCGAAACAAGCTTACCAAGACGCTGTTTTTCTCGGCTCCGACTCCGTTGAAGTTCAAACGGTCGCCGGGGAATGGCTCCTGAACGAACGAGAATATCTCACCGCCATTCTCGCCTTCCGGCGCGTCACCGAACTCGCCCCAGACGACCCCTCTGGCTACCACAAACTTGGAATGGCATTAATGGAGCGGCGACGCACCACCGAAGCAGTCCAAGCGTTGGAAAAAGCACGCGAATTGTACCAGCGCCAAGGCAATACCAGTGGAGTCAGACAGGTGGAAGCGGCATTAGACGGCGCTTAAAAGATAGGGAATAGGGAATAGGGAATAGGGAATAGGGAATAGGGAAAGGAATCCAACGACCGAGTGGGAGTTAAAGCTCTTTAATACACATTAGGCGTAACTCCGCATCGTGGAGCTAGGACGGAAGAAAACCGGGATTTTCGAGTGCAATGATTGTAAGAGTCTGCCGAGAAAGCCCGGTTCTTTGCTGTGCGTTCGGGGACAGTTTTGGGAATACTAAAATTCAGAACGGGGGCGAAATTTCTCGCCAATCGCGATCGCCGTTCTCCTGGGCTAATCATTGGAGACCGTCCGAGCGAACCCTGACGGACTTGGCACTTTATTGTGATGCCAGATTTTAGGTGTAAAACGTGTTCCCTATGACTAGCACAGAGTTCAAATTAGATGGCTACTCAATCGCTGACAAGATTCACGATGGCTTCAGAACGCAGGTTTATCGAGGTCTGCGCTGCTCCGATCGCCTTCCCGTAGCGATCAAAGTTCTCAAAAATGAATACCCTAGCATCAGCGAACTCATTCGCTTCCGCAATCAATTCACGATCGCCCAAACGCTCGATTCTCCTGGAATTATTCGCTCTTACGGCTTGGAAACGCTTGGCAACCGTCTGGCGTTGGTGATGGAAGACTTTGGGGGGATCTCCTTAACCGAATATGCGGGCGCGCAACAGCAATCCGCGATCGCGTCCGGCCGTCCCGACCCCTCTCCCTCACTGCCGATTATCCAGTTTTTCCCCATCGCCATCCAACTGGCCGACATCCTGCACAAACTCTACGACAACTGCATTATCCACAAAGACATCAAACCCGCCAACATTCTGATTCACCCGACCACCAAAATTGTCAAACTCATCGACTTTAGCATCGCGACGCTGTTACCCAAAGAACTGCCCGTCCTCCACGCTTCAGGCTTTTTAGAAGGAACGCTTGCCTATATCTCCCCCGAACAGACGGGACGGATGAATCGAGGCATTGACTACCGCACTGATTTTTACTCCTTAGGCGTGACATTTTATCAACTGCTAACCGGCCAACTGCCTTTCTCCGCCAGCGATCCGATGGAGTTACTGCACTGTCACATTGCTAAAGCTCCAACATCTCCCCACACCCAACACCCTATCCCCAAAACCCTTTCAGGTATCGTCCTGAAACTGATGGCGAAAAATGCCGAAGACCGCTATCAGAGCGCCCTAGGACTCAAATACGACCTGGAAAAGTGCTGGCAACAGTGGCACGCCACGGCAACCATTGACAACTTCCCTTTGGGCCAACAAGATTTTTGCGATCGCTTTACCATTCCCGAAAAACTCTACGGACGGGAGTACGAAGTGGCGCAGTTGCTCGTCGCCTTCGATCGAATCAGCGGAGGGAATTCAGAATTAAGGCAAGAGGTTAACAATCAAAGCACCTCTAATTCCCCCCATCCCCCCACTCCCTCAACCAGCGAACTCATCCTCGTCGCGGGGTACTCCGGCGTGGGAAAAACCGCCATTGTTAATGAAATTCACAAACCGATCGCCCGGCAGCAAGGCTATTTTATCCGGGGAAAATTCGACCAAATGGGGCGAAATTCGCCGCTGAGTGCCTTTGTCCGAGCCTTTCGCGACTTAATCGAGCAACTGCTCGCCCAAAGCCGCGAGCGCGTTGAGGTCTGGAAACAGCGCATTCTAGAGGCCCTTGGCAACAATGCTCAAGTGATTATTGATGCCATTCCCGAACTCGAAAAGCTCCTCGGGCCGCAACCAGCCGTTCCCCAACTGGCCGGCAGCGCCCTTCAAAATCGCTTCAACTTGCTCTTTGCCCAATTCGTCTCTGTCTTCACCCAACCCGACCGTCCCCTCGTTATCTTCCTCGACGATTTACAGTGGGCAGACGCAGCCTCATTGCAGTTGATGCAACGGCTGATGGAGCAGAACGTTGGCGGCCTGCTGCTCGTCGGTGCTTATCGAGACAACGAAGTGAGTGCCGTCCACCCCTTTATGCTTGCCGTCGAAGAAATTCGGCGATCGGGAGCGACCGTCAATCAAATTGAGATTGAGCCTCTCAAACAAATCGATCTCACCCGCTTAATCGCCGATACCCTGAAATGCTCGCCTCAACGCGCCCAACCCCTCAGCGAGCTAGTTTTCCAGAAGACGGGGGGCAATCCCTTTTTTCTCCGCCAATTTCTGACCTTTCTGCACCAAGAGGGTTTGATTGTCTTCGTGCCGCCTGACTCTCTTCCCGCAGCATCGGAGGAAGATCGGGGGCGGTGGCAGTGTAATTTAACTCGGATCAAAGAATTAGCCTTTACCGATGATGTGGTTGCCTTTGTGGTCGGCCAGTTGTATAAGCTGCCCGCAGGAACCCAAGATGCATTGAAGCGAGCCGCTTGTATTGGCGATGAATTTGACCTAGCGACCCTTGCGATTATCTGCGAAACCGATCGCGCGATCGCTTCCCAGCACCTGTGGCCGGCGATTCAGGCGGGACTCGTTTTGCCACAAAACGAAGTGTACCAGTTTTATCAAAAGGACGAGGAGCTGTCAGTTGGCAGCGAGACTCCACTCGCCATTTCCTACCAGTTTCTCCACGATCGCGTTCAACAAGCCGCCTACACTCTCATTCCCGAAGCACAAAGGCAAAAAACACACCTGCAAATTGGCCGTCTGTTGCTCCGCCAGACTTCGATAGAAGCGCGAGAGGATAAAATTTTTGCGATCGCCAATCAACTCAACCAAGGAATTGCATTAATCGTCGAACCGGAAGAGCGAGAGGCGCTCGCCAAGCTTAATTTACAAGCCGGACAAAAAGCCTGTTCTTCGACAGCCTACGCTGCCGCGACGCGCTATTTTCAAACCGGAATTGACCTTTTGCCCGCAAATAGCTGGGAGAGTCAGTATCAACTGGCTTTAGCCCTACACGAAGCTGCAGCCGAAGCCGAATATCTCAGCGGCAACCTCGACTCGGCAGCAGCTTTCATCGATCTCGTTCTGCAGAATGCCCAAACGCAGCTTGACCGAGTCAATATCTACGAGCTACAGATTCAACTGTATATGGCTCAAAACCAAAGCGTAAAAGCCATTGAGATGGGGTTGGACGTGTTGGAAACCCTGGGCGTGCAACTGGCTGAGGTTCCCGATGCTCCCGGTTGGGGCGTGTCTTTGCCCGATCTAGACGCAGCCGGTGACTTGCCTGAAATGGCCGATGCCGAACAACAGGCAGCCCTGCGCTTGTTAATTGGCATCGCCTCTCCAGCCTACAATGCCAAACCGGAAATGCTGCCCGCCCTGACTTTGACCCAGGTGAAACTGTGCCAAGAGAGCGGCTATTCGGCTCGGGCCGCCTTTTCCTTTGTGTTCTACGGCCTGCTCATGTGCGCGATGACGGGGGAAATCGAGACGGGGTATCGCGCCGGTCAAGTGGCATTGAAATTGCTAGACCAATTTGACGCTAAAACTTTACAGTGCAAGGTTTTTGACCTCTTCAATGCCTTTATTCGCATTTGGAAAGAGCCGCTGGCGGCCACCATTGCCCCCCTGCTCGAAGGCTTGCAAAGCGGTTTGGCAACGGGGGATTTAGAATATGTCGGCTATAGCGCGATCGGCTATTGTCTGTACCTGTTTGCGATCGGCGAACCCCTCGATACGGTGGAACGCCAGCAATCACAATATCTCGATCTGATGGTGCAGGTGAAACAGGACTATCCCATCCAATTCATCAAAATCGCCAAACAATTGACGCTCAATTTAGCGGGTAAAGCCGACAACCCCTGCCTATTAGTTGGCAGCAGTTTTGATGAAACCGAAGCGCTCCCCTCTCTACTGGCGAGCAACAATCAAACGCTGCTTTGTTTTTTCTACACCTGCAAAACCCTTTTGTTTTATCTCTTTGGCGAGCGAGAGCAAGCACTGGAGAGCGCGACCCAGGCGGCGGGGTATTCGGTCGCGGCGGTGGGTTTTGGGCTATTCTTCCTGCAAAATTTTTACCATTCCCTCGCGTTGCTGGCGAACTGCGATCGCGTCGAGTCGGAAGAACGACAGCAGTTTCTCGAGCGCGTCGAGGCCAACCAAAAGCAGATGAAAAATTGGTCGAACCACGCCCCAGCAAACTATTTACATCGATACTATCTCGTCGAGGCCGAGCGATATCGGGTGCAGGGAGAACGGTCTGAGGCGCTGGAAATGTACGATCTCGCGATCGCCACCGCTCGCGAAAACGGATACATTCAAGACGAAGCCCTGGCTGGCGAACGGGCCGCTCAATTTTATTTTGAATGGGGGAAAGCCAAAATTGCCAAAGTTTATCTGAGCGATGCTTACTATGGCTACGCAAGTTGGGGCAGCTTGGCGAAGGGGAAAGACCTGGAAGCGCGCTATCCCCAGCACCTTCCCTCGCGATCGCCGCAGGATCTCTCGGACTGGTCTGCCGACTCAACCATCCTCAGCACAACGTCGCGCACCCTGAGTACTGCCGAAGAAACAGCCATCTTAGATCTGGCAACCGTGATGAAAGCCGCACAAGCGCTGTCCGGGGAAATTCACCTCGATCGCTTGCTTTCCAAGTTGATGGAAGTTGCGATTGAGAATGCAGGAGCGGATATGGGAGCGTTGATGCTCTACGATGGAGAGTGCTTGGCCATCGAAGCACAGGCGAGTTTTGGGGAGGAAGAAACCGCATCAGAATCGCTACAAATTACCTGCGGCCAAGCAGTTCCCCTACAATCGAGCCAAACGATTCCCAAAACCCTTGTCAACTATGTCGAGCGCGCCGAACAAACGTTGGTTCTCGAAGATGCAACCGCCGCCACTCAGTTTGCCGGCGATCCGGTCATCGAAGCGCGACAGCCCAAGTCAGTTCTCTGCACGCCCATTCGCGATCGCGGTCACGTAGCAGGCATTCTTTACCTTGAAAACAAGTCTCTCGCCAGAGCCTTTACCAGCGATCGCGTCGAACTTTTACAACTGCTGGCCTCTCAGGCGGCCGTTGCTCTTGAAAATGCTCGCTTGTACCGCAAACTCGAAACCTATTCCCAAAACCTAGAGGCGAAAGTTGACGAGAGAACGAAGGAACTGCAAGCCGAAATAATCGAACGCCGTCAAATCGAAGCGGCCCTGGGGGAACGCCTGCAACTCGCCGCCTTAAGTGCGGATATTTGGTCGGCACTGAGCCACCGCGATACCCTCGAAGAAATTCTCCGAGACTGCACGATCGCTCTCGTTGCCCACAACGATGCTGCATTCGCCCGCATTTGGACTTTTGATGAGGCAACAGACGAACTGGTTTTGCAAGCCAGTGCGGGCCTCTACACCCACACAGACGGCGCTCACAGTCGCATCCCCGTCGGCCGGTTCAAAATTGGGAAGATTGCTCAAGAGTGCCAGCCTCACTTAACCAACGACGTTCTCAACGATCCGAGAGTAAGCGATAAGGAGTGGGCCCTGCGAGAAGGAATGGTTGCCTTTGCCGGCTATCCTTTAGTGCTGGGAAGTCGCTTGATTGGCGTGATGGCTCTGTTTGCCCGCCACCCCTTAACCGAAGTGACCCTGCGGCAGATGGAGGAAGTCGCCACAGAAATCGCCCTAGCGATCGATCGCAAGCGATCGGAACTGGCCCTGCGCCGCTCGGAGAGCCAACTCAGAGAACAAACCCAACAACTCCAACGAGCGCTCGAAACCGTTCAAAAGACGCAGGCGCAGTTGATTCAAACCGAAAAAATGTCGGGGTTGGGGCAAATGGTGGCTGGGGTTGCTCACGAAATTAATAACCCCATCAATTTCATCTACGGCAATGTAATGCACGCCGAAAACTACATCCAAGATCTGTTTGATTTGATCGATACCTACGATCGCGAAACCCCCAACCCCACTCCAACCGTCTGCGACTGTCGGGAAGACATTGACCTCGACTTTCTGCGCGAAGATTTGCCCAAGCTGATGAATTCGATGAAAGTCGGCAGCGATCGCATTCGCAGTATTATTCTGTCTCTGCGAAACTTCTCCCGCTTGGATGAGGCTGAGATGAAACCCGCAGACTTGCACGAAGGCATTGAAAATACCCTGTTAATTCTCCAGCACCGCTTCAAAGCTCGGAGCGATCGCCCTGGGATTGCTCTGCTCAAAAACTACGGGCAACTGCCCCCCGTTACCTGTTACCCCTCCCACCTCAACCAAGTGTTTATGAATATCCTCAACAATGCGATCGACGCGATCGAAGACTCGACGAAACGCAAGCAGCAGAAGGGATCGGAATCACCGAGCGCGCCCACCATTCGCATTCAAACCCAAATCATCCCCAATCCCCAAACGGACAGTTTGTCGGCGACGGAGGCCGAGCGCTGGGTTGCCATTCGCATTGCTGACAGCGGTTTGGGCATCAAAAAAGTCTTATTGCCCAAAATCTTCGATCCCTTCTTTACAACCAAATCCGTCGGCAGTGGCACGGGTTTGGGGTTGTCTGTGAGCTATCAGATTGTCACCGACCAGCACGGAGGGCGCTTGCGCTGCGTTTCCGAACCCGGGCAAGGCGCTGAATTTATCATTCAGCTTCCCCTCTCTCCCTCCTCCACCTCTAAGATGCCCTCCCCCCAACACAGTTCTTCTTGAGGGCGATATGGGAGGCGTGGAGAGCCAAAGAGAACGTTAAATCTGGAATCTGACGATGGTTAGCAAACAGAGCAAAAGAGCGATCGAACCAGACGGTTACCGCATCGTAGAAGAACTCTACAACGGGGTCAGAACCCTAGTTCATCGCGGCATTCGCCAGGCCGATGGGCGATCGGTGATTCTCAAATGGCTCAAAAACCCTTCTCCCGCTTTTGCCGAACTCGTTCGGTTTCGCAATCAGTACGTCATTACGCACAACCTCGACCTTCCTGGTATTGTCAAACCCCTGGCCCTCGAACCCTACCGCAACGGCTACATTTTAGTCATGCCCGATGAGGGATATGTTTCGCTTCAGCCATCAGCCATCAGCCATCAGCACTTGACGGCGAGGGAGTCGGGAAAAATTTACGCCAAACAAGATGGACAAAGAGGAAATCAATCATCCCTCAACAGCCATCCACTATCCATCGCCGACTTTCTCAATATTGGGATACAACTGACAGATATTCTTCACGGCCTCTATCAAAATCGGGTGATTCACAAAGACATCAAACCCGCCAACATCCTCATTCACCCGGAAACCAAACAAGTTAAACTCATCGACTTCTCCATCGCTTCCCTCCTTCCTAAAGAGGCCCAAGAGATCCAAAACCCCAACCTCCTCGAAGGAACCCTCGCCTATATCTCTCCCGAACAAACCGGACGCACAAACCGAGGACTTGACTACCGCACTGATTTCTATTCCCTCGGTGTCACCTTCTACGAACTGCTCGCTGGAGAACTCCCCTTCAACAGTGAAGATCCGATGGAATTAGTCCACTCTCACATTGCGAAATCTCCCGTTTTTCCCCGCACCCCACACCCCATCCCCCCAACCCTTTCCGAGATCGCCCTGAAACTGATGGCCAAGAATGCTGAAGACCGCTATCAGAGTGCTTTGGGGTTGAAGCGCGACCTAGAGAAATGTTTGTCTCGGTGGCAAGAGAGTGGTGCTATTGAACCGTTTGAGTTAGGAGAGAGGGATGCGTGCGATCGCTTCCTCATCCCCGAAAAACTCTACGGAAGAGAAGCTGAAGTCGCTCAATTATTGACAGCCTTTGAACGAGTCTCTCAAGAGAATTCAGAATTCAAAATTCAAAATTCAAAATTAAAGCAAGAGTTTAAGGGTCAAGACACCTCTAATTCCCCCCAACCCCCCAACTCCCTAACCCCTCAACTCCCTAACTCCCCACCTCCCCAATTCCCCAATTCCCCAACTCCCCATTCCCCCACTCCCCACACCCCGCACCCCACCCGAAGCGAACTCGTCCTCGTCGCAGGATACTCCGGCGTGGGCAAAACGGCGGTTATTAATGAAGTTCGCAAACCCATCATCGAAGCGCGAGGGTACTTTATCCAAGGGAAGTTTGACCAATTCAACCGCAACATTCCCTTCTGCGCGTTTGTCCAAGCATTTCAAGATTTAATACAGCAATTACTCTGCGAAAGCGAGCCTCAATTGCAACAATGGAGAGATAAAATTCTTCAGGCCCTAGGGAAAAACGGACAAGTGATGATTGACGCGATCCCTTCACTCGAACAAATCATCGGCCCGCAACCTCCCGTTCCAGAATTATCGGGCAGTGCCGACCAAAATCGCTTCAATTTTCTGCTCCAAAACTTTATTCAAGTCTTCACGACTCAAGACCATCCTCTTGTTATTTTTCTCGATGATTTGCAGTGGGCAGATGTTGCTTCGCTACACCTTCTAACCTTTTTACTCTACGAATCTAAAAGGTCTGCTTTGTTAGTTATTGGTGCTTATCGAGATAATGAGGTTTCGCTTGCCCATCCGTTGAACTTCGCCCTTGAGAAAATTTGTCAAGCTCAAGCGAGGGTTAGCACAATTGCGATCGCGCCCTTACCGCAAGAAGAGATTAATCGACTCATTGCCGATACATTACGCTGTTCCCCCGATCTGGCAAGTCCTTTAACGCAACTGATTTATCGCAAAACGCAGGGAAATCCTTTTTTTACCACTCAGTTTTTGCGATCGCTCCAATCGGAAAGCTTCATTACCTTTAATGAATGTGAAGGCTATTGGCAGTGCGATCTCGCTCGCATTCAAAGTTTGACTCTGAGCGATAATGCCGTCGAGTTGATGGTGCGACAACTTCAGAAACTAGCGCAAGAAACTCAAAATATTTTAAAAATCGCAGCGTGTATTGGCAATCAATTTGAATTACAAGATCTTGCCATTATTGCCGAACAGACTTCAGTAGAAATCGTGACAAGTTTGTGGCCGGCCTTGCAAGCAGGATTAATTAGACCTCAAAGCCAAATTTATTTATTTGGTCGGCAAGAACAAGAGTTCTTGAAAACAGAAAAAAATATCTTGAGAGTTAGCTATAAATTTCTCCACGATCGCGTTCAACAGGCCGCATATTCTCTGATTCCAGAAGCGAAAAAGCAATCAACTCACTTAAAGATCGGACAACTGTTGCTACGCAATACACCAACAGAAAAGCAAGACGAAAAAATCTTTGCGATTGTCAACCAGTTAAATCTGGGAGTGGACTTGATTGCGGAGCGATCGCAACGAGATGAACTAGCAAAATTAAATTTACGCGCGGGACAAAAAGCCAAAGCTTCTACTGCTTATTCTGCAGCTCTTCAATACTTCTCGGTTGGGATCGAACTACTCCCGAAAACAAGTTGGTCAACTTCATACAACCTGACTTTAACGTTATATGTTAGTGCTACCGAAGCGGCCTATCTCAGCGGACACTTCACAGAAATGGAGAGGCTTGCAGAAATTGTTCTGAAGCAAGGAAAATCAATCCTCGATGTCATTGCCATCTACGAAATAAAGATCCTCACTTGCATGGCACAAAATCAGCCTCAAAATGGGGTTGAGATTGCCCTCAAAACTTTGAAGGATTTAGGGATAGAACTACCAGAAAATCCGACTCAAGACGAGATTGGCAAGGAATTACAAGCCACAGCGATTCATTTTAACGAACGGGCAATTGAAGCAGCGATCTCGCTACCGGAAATGACCGCTCCGACTCAACTAGCCGCCGTTCGCATCTTAGCAACCGTCTTTCCCCTTACCTATATTCTTGGCTCGAATTTGATGCCGCTTGCGATCCTCAAGATTGTCAATCTATCGAGGGTTTATGGCAACACAGCACCCTCTAGTTTGGGATATGTGGGCTATGGCTTAATTCTTTGTAGCGTTGTCGGTGAAATTGAAACAGGCTATCAGTTTGGAACGCTTGCTTTAAAGTTACTCGATCGCATCAATGCGCCTCCACTCAAGGTTAAAATTGTTTGCCTGTTTAATCTTTTTGTGCGTCATTTTAAAGAACATAACCGGATGACGCTACAACCGCTCCTCGAAGCCTATCAAAGTGCCGTTGAAGTTGGAGATTGGGAATATGCAGCTTATTCCGCTCATCACTACGACGAGCATTGCTTTTTTGCGGGAGTCGAATTATCAGAACTGGCTCAAAAAACGACAAGTTTCAGCAAGGAACTTGCCAACCTCAAACAAGAAACGATCTTTCGCTACAACGAGATGTTGCGGCAAGTGGTTCTCAATCTCAGCGGTCAAGGCAATCAGAAACCTTGGATTTTGCAAGGAGAAGCATACGATGAAGTGGCGATGGAACCGCTGCACCAACAGGCAAATGATGGACTGGCTCTGTTTTATTTGAATTTCAAAAAATTTCTGCTTCTGTATTGGTTTTCTCACTTTTCTAAAGCATTAGAAAAAGCGAATTTGACCCAACAGTATCTCAGTAGCGCGCTGGGAATGCTCGATGTTCCTGCCTATTATTTTTATGACTCTTTAGTCCGCCTCGCAATTTACCCTCAGACGGACGAGTCGAGTCGCCAAGAAATTCTAACTGCAGTCGCGGCCAACCAAGCAAAAATCCAGCACTGGGCCCGCCACGCCCCGATGAATTATCAGCACAAATACGAGTTGGTGGAAGCAGAACGCGATCGCGTTCTCGGCAACAAATTAGACGCGATGGATCGCTACGATCGCGCCATTGCAGGAGCGCAGGAAAATGAGTACCTCCAAGAAGAAGCCCTCGCTAACGAACTCGCTGCCAAATTTTATCTCGATTGGGGCAAAGAGAAAATTGCGCGCACTTATCTGACTGATGCTTACTCCGCTTATTCTCGCTGGGGGGGAAAGGCGAAAGTTGAGGATCTCGAACGGCTCTATCCCCAATATATTGAGCCGCTTCAGTCAGGAGGAGGCAGCAGTTTGGAGGCCGCACAGTTGGCCACTCAAACGCTGGTTGGGTTAGAGCCTTCGACCTTGCTGGACTTAAGCGCTTTTGTCAAAGCAGCGGGAGCGATCGCGGGGGAAATGCAACGAGATCGCCTGCTCTCGACCTTAATGCAAATTTCTATCGAGAATGCCGGTGCGGAAACAGGGGCCTTAATCTTATATCGGAAAGGGACTTGGCGCATTGAAGCCAGAGCAAACAACCGCCGTAGCGAGGGGATCGAGGCTGAGAGTTTGCCCGCAATTCCCCTAGGGTCCTGCCAAGACCTCCCCTTGAGCATTATTCGCTCAGTTATGCGAACGCAGGAACCGATTGTGCTGGCCAATGCGTCTCGGACTGACTCGTTCGCGGCCGATCCCTATATTCTCGACCGCCAACCTAAAAGTCTTTTATGCTTGCCCATTCTCGCGGCTTCGCCGAACCCCCGTCGCCATCGGTTGCTCGGCCTGCTTTATTTAGAAAATAATCTCGTCTCTGGCGCGTTCGCGAGCGCTCGCGTCGAATTTCTGAACCTGCTGATCGCGCAAGCCGCGATCGCCCTGGAAAATTCTCAACTCTACACCCAAGTTGAAGCCTATTCCCAAGTCCTGGAAATTCAAGTCGAAGAACGCACCCAATCCCTCGAACAGTTTAGCGCCAGCCTCAAGCAAATTCATCGCTTGAATACCACCGACTATCAAAGTTTTGAAGATCTCTTCGAGGACTATCTCCAAACCGGCTGTCAAATCCTGGAAATGCCAATTGGAACGATCTGTCGGTTGGAGGGAACGACCCATATTGTCTATGCGGTCGAGTCCGAGATCCCCGAAATCTTCCCCGGATTGGCCTTTGAGCTAGAAAATGGCTACTGCGCGTCGGTACATCGAGACCGGCAAACCGTGGCCTACGATCGCGTTGGGGAAATCGACGAACTCCAAGACAATCTCCTTTACCAACAACTTCATATTGAATCCTATCTTGGTACGCCGATTTTTGTCGGTGGCGAAATCTACGGGACGCTTAACTTTGGCTCGACCGAAGTACGAGAACGGGGGTTTAACGATCGCGAGCGAGAAATCATTGAGCTGATCGCCCAAGGCCTCAGCAAATTTATCGCCGCCCATCAAACCGAAATGCGCCGCCAGCAAGCCATCTTCAAGATGCAGCAGCGAACCACTCAACTGCGACATCAAAACTCAACCCTCCTCCAACTCGCAAAAAATCCCGCTCTCAACGAGGGGAACTTACCCGCAGCGGCACAAGCGATCGCGCAAGTCGCGTCGGCCTCCCTTGCCGAACGCGCGAGTATTTGGCTCTTGAGCGACGATAGTACCAAGCTGCAATGCCTTAATCTTTTCGAGCAAAGCCAAAATCAACATACTCAGGGGTTAGAACTGGCTGCGGCCGACTATCCGGCTTATTTCCAAGCTCTCTTCACCGAAGATATTATCGCCGCCAGCGATGCCCATCACGATAGTCGAACCTGCGAACTTTCCGAATCCTATTTAATGCCTTTGGGAATTGCTTCGATGCTTGATGTGCCGATTCACCTGCACGGACGCACCTGCGGCGTTCTTTGCATGGCACAAGTTGGGCAAGTCTACCGCTGGACTCCCGAAGATGAAACCTTTGCGCGATCGCTTGCTGACTTATTTTCCCTCGCTCTCGAAGCGCGCGATCGCGCCGAGTCCCAAGCCCTGCTCCACCGACAAAATGCCCTGCTCCAAGCCCAGCAAGCGGCTTCGATCGATGGCATCCTTATCACCGACGAACATCATCAAATTTCCTCCTACAATCGGCGGTTTTGCGAGTTATGGCAGGTTCCCGACGAACTGATTACCTGCGATCGCAGCTCAGAACTGTTAAACCACACTCTGTCGCAAATTGAAGATCCCGAAACCCTGCTAGCCAAAATTGAAAATCTCTATACCACCGATCCCCTCGCCATCGAACGTTTTGAAATTCGCCTCAAAGATGGGCGGGTTTTCGATCACTATTCCAGTCCCATCCAAGACGATAACCATAGTTATTACGGCAGGATTTGGTACTTGCGGGATATCACTGAATTGGTAACAACCCAGATTAAATTGCAGCGACAGCTTTTTGCCCTGGGCAGCACAACCAACGGAATCGCACTGCTCAATGCAGAAGGTCAATATATCTATCTCAATGAAGCTCACGTCCGGATGTTCGGCTACGAGCATAGCGACGAATTGCTCGGCAAAAACTGGCAGATTTTCTACGATACTGACGAATTAACGAGAATCGAACGAGACATTTTTCCCCTTCTCATGCAAGAAGGGCGCTGGCAAGGGGAAGCGATCGCTCGACGCAAAGATGGCAGTACTTTCGATGAAGAACTCTCCCTTTCCTTTACCGAAGACGGCATCTTAGTGTGCATCTGTCAGGACATTAGCGATCGCAAGCGGCAAGAAAAATGGTTGCGCCTGATGGTTGAAGGAACGGCAGCAAGCACTGGAGAAGATTTTTTCCACTCCTGCGCTCGTTCTCTCGCCGAAGTGTTTCAGGTTCGCTATGTCTCAATTGCCGAATTCGTCGGCGATCGCAAAGATCGCTCTCGGACTTTGGCCTTTTGGACGGGTGAAGACTTTAGCCCCAACATTGAATACGATTTGGCAGGAACGCCTTGCGAAACGGTCGTAGAAGTGAAAGGGGGAATTTGTCGGTACGAACGTTCGGTTCGGCAACAGTTCCCCCAAGATTTGTACTTGGTAGATTTGGGCGTTGAGAGTTATGTCGCCGCCCTCATTCAAGACACCCAAGGCAACTCCATTGGGCATATTGCCATTCTCGACACTCAGCCGATAGAGAGCAATCTCGACGCGCAAGAGTCAATTTTAAAAATCTTTGCTGCGCGCGTGGGTGCAGAAATGGAACGCCAGAAAGCGGAAGACGCGATCGCCCAACAAATGCAGCGCGTGTTATTGCTCAAGCAAATGATTCAAGACATTCGCGAGAGTTTGGATGCCGAACAAATTTTCAATACCGCCGCAACCCTTTTGGGAACAGCCTTACAAGTTAGTTGTTGCCTCATCCATGGGTATGAAACCGATCCCGAACCCCGCCTTCCGGTGGTCACGCGCTACTTAGCGCCGAATTATCAGCCAGAAGCCGATCTGCTAGAGGCCCCAGTGACAGGCAATCCCCACGCCCAGAAAGTTCTCGCCCAAAACCAAGCCGTGGTCTCTCCAGATGTCTATGCCGATCCCCTCCTCGAAGCTGCCCGACCGCTGTGCGAACACCTCGGCCTAAAATCCATGCTCGCCATCCGCACCTCCTATCAAGGCGAAATTAATGGAGCAATTGCCCTGCATCAATGCGATCGCTTCCGCCAGTGGACGCTCGACGAAATTAGCCTGCTCGAAGCCGTTGCCGCCCAAGTGGGGATCGCCCTCGCTCAAGCCCAATTGCTCGAACAAGAACAACAACAGCGTCAAGAATTAAGTCAAAAAAATCAAGCCCTTGCCGATGCCAAACAAACCCTCGAAAGCCAGAACGACCGCCTCAAATCTGCGCTGAAAAAACTCAAACAAACCCAGGCCCAACTCGTGCAAACCGAAAAAATGTCGGGACTGGGGCAAATGGTGGCTGGCGTTGCCCACGAAATTAACAATCCGGTGAGCTTTATCGCTGGCAATGTCGAACATGCCCAAACCTATTTTCAAGACTTGCTCGCGATTATTCAAGCGTACCAACAAGAATATCCCGATTGTCCCTCTCAATTGCAAGACCTGATCGACGAGCTCGATCTCGACTTTCTTCAGAATGATTTGCAAAAACTGCTGCATTCGATGAGAGTGGGGAGCGATCGCATCCGCAATATCGTTCTCTCGCTTCGCAATTTCTCCCGCCTCGACGAAGAGGGAATGAAACCCATCGATCTGCACGAGGGCATCGACAACACCTTACTCATCCTGCAACATCGCCTCAAAGATACGGGCAGACAAGCTGCGATCGAAATCGTCAAAGAATACGGTCTATTGCCCCCTGTCACCTGTTATGCCTCTCAACTCAATCAGGTTTTTATGAACATTCTCAACAACGCCATTGATGCCCTAGAAGAGCAGCGCGATCGCCAGAAGGACAAGAATCAAAATCCGCAAATTCGCATTTGCACGGAAGTTCTAGAAGGCGATCGCGCCCTCATTCGGATTGCCGACAGCGGGCCCGGAATGCCAGAAAAGGTTCGACAGCGCTTGTTCGAGCCATTTTTCACCACCAAACCCATCGGCAAAGGAACCGGGTTGGGGTTAAGCATCAGCTACCAAATTGTGGTGGAAGAACACCAAGGACAACTCATTTGTACCTCGACCCCCGGAGAAGGAACCGAGTTCGCGATCCTGCTTCCCCTCTCACAAACTGACAACTCAGGCTGAGGAGAATGTCATAATTTAAAGGGAATTTATCAAATGACAATCTTTATTTCTCAAATTGATTTAAAAGCAATCGTTAAAAATGGTAGGGAATGAATAGTAATTTATCGCTCGCGCCTCAAGGAAATATCCTAATTGTGGATGATATTGCGGCGAACTTACGCTTGCTCTCCGAACTGCTCACCAAGCAAGGCTATAAAGTTCGCGGCGTTACCAACGGCCAGGCCGCCTTGAAGGCCGCTCAAGCTCAACCTCCCGATTTAATGTTGCTTGATATCAATATGCCGCAGATGAGCGGTTATGAGGTTTGCCGACAGCTCAAGGCTGACCAGAAAACCCGCGAGATTGCCGTGATTTTCATCAGCGCTTTGGGCGAGGTGTTGGATAAAGTGCAAGCTTTTGAAGTGGGTGGTGTGGACTACATCACCAAACCGTTTGAAGTGGCCGAGATCTTAGCGCGCATTCAAAATCAGCTAACGCTGCAATGGTCAAAAGCAGAAATTCATGAGTTGAACGCCACGTTGGAAAAGCGAGTCCAGAAGCGCACGGCGCAACTCGAAGCAGCCAACGAAGAACTCAAAAACGAAATTGCCGAGCGCCAAAAAGCACAGGAACAACTGCTGCACCAAGCCTTTCATTGCGTTCTCACGGGATTGCCCAATCGCGCCTGGTTTATGGGAGAACTCAGAACAGTTCTCCAGCGCGCGCGCGTCGATCCCGACTATCGCTTTGCGGTGTTGTTCCTCGACTGCGATCGCTTCAAAGTAATTAATGACTCCCTCGGACATTTAGTGGGCGATCGCCTATTAATCGCTGTCGCGAGGCGCTTAGAGTCTTGCCTTTATCCTATCCAAACCCTCGCGCGTTTGGGCGGCGACGAATTTATTGTCCTCCTCGAAAACCTCAGCGATCGCAGCGATGCCATTCGCATTGCCGATCGGATTCAGGAGTCGTTGAGCCACCCTTTCCCCATTCAGGATCGAGACATTTTTATGAATTCCAGCATCGGAATTGTCTTCGGGACTCAAGACTATCAGCAACCCGAAGATATCTTGCGAGATGCAGATACAGCCATGTATCGCGCCAAAGAACTGGGTAAAGGGCGCTACCAAGTCTTCGACGCGGAAATGCATTGCCGCGCCTTAGAGCGCTTGCAACTCGAACACGACTTGCGACGGGCGCTAGAGCGACAAGAATTTGCAGTATACTACCAGCCGATCGTGAGCCTCGAAACAGATTTGGTGTGCGGTTTTGAGGCTCTGATTCGCTGGATACACCCTTCGCGCGGCTTTATCTCCCCTGGGGAGTTTATTCCGGTAGCGGAAGATACAGGCTTAATTATTCCCATTGGCCTGTGGGTGTGGCGCGAAGCCTGTCGCCAAGTCCGCCTTTGGCAAAAGCAAGGGGGCGATCGCACGAAAGATTTACTCATTGGCGTCAACCTTTCGGTCAAACAGTTTTCCCAGGTCGATTTAATCGAACAAATCGACCGCATTCTGCAAGAAACTGGACTCGAAAGTTGCTATCTGAAACTGGAAATTACCGAAAGTGCGATTATGGAAAATGCAGACTCAGTGAAAGAGATTTTGCAACAACTCAAGGATCGACAAATTCAACTCAGTATTGATGATTTTGGCACGGGTTACTCCTCTCTGAGCTACTTGCATCGCTTTCCTGTCGATACCTTGAAGATCGATCGCTCCTTTGTCGATCAAATGAGCCATTCGGCTGAAAACGTGGGAATTGTCCAGGCCATTGTCACCCTTGCCCACACCTTAAAGATGACGACCGTTGCCGAAGGGATCGAAAACGCGCGACAGTTAGAGCAACTTAAGGCGTTAGGATGTCAATTCGCCCAAGGTTACTTTTTTGCACCGCCGCTGGCAGCGCCAGCCATCTCAGACGCGATCGCGGTGGAGCGGCTCTCAAATCGCCAACACCTGCAGGCAAGTGTTTAGAGGAGTTGTCGTTCGGACGGCGATGGTCAGATTTCAGCTCAAGTAGCACCTTTGGCGATCTCGCTCATTCCTGAAATCGGGGTTATTGTATCGAACACTCTGGATGAGTGGTAATCAATTTAACGGGGTAACGCGATCGTTATGAACGGCGAGCAAACATCAGTCTCTCAAGCCAATATTCTGATTGTTGACGACACTTTAGATAACCTACGCCTTTTATCCGAACTGTTAGGCGAGCAGGGGTATAAGGTTCGCAGCGCTCCCAACGGCCCGACTGCTCTGAGGGCAGCGCAGGCCAAACCCCCAGATCTGATTTTGCTCGATATCAACATGCCCCAAATGAACGGTTATGAGGTTTGCGAGCAATTAAAATCCCAACCGCAGACTCGCGAGATTCCGGTAATTTTTTTGAGCGCTTTGGACGATATTCTCGATAAAGTCAAAGCGTTTTCGGTTGGAGGGGTGGACTATATCACCAAACCCTTCCAGATTCAGGAAGTGACGATGCGAATCGACAATCAACTGAAGCTGAGAACGACTCAAAAATTGCTTCTGGAACAAAACGAAATGCTGGCGAGGGAAATCCACGATCGCCGCACAGCGCAAGCACAACTGCTACACAACGAAAAAATGCTGGGGTTGCGACAACTGGTCGCCGGGATTGCCCACGAAATCAACAACCCCATCGGCTTCATCTACAGCAACCTCACCCCAGCCGAGGAATATATTCAAGACCTGCTCGAACTGCTCGCCCTCTACCAGCAGCACTGTTCTACCGCCAGCGATGACATTGACGACAAGATTGAGGAGATCGATCTCGGCTTTTTGGTGGAAGATTTGCCCAAACTGATGGCCTCAATGCAGGTAGGGGCCGAACGCATTCAGCGAGTGGTTCTCAGCCTGCGGAATTTCGCGCGACTCGATGAAGCGGAAATGAAACCTGTTGATATTCATCAAGGCATTGATAGTGCTTTGTTGCTGTTGCAATATCGACTTCAGGAAACGGGCGATCGCCCCCCGATCGCCACAACGACAGAATACGGCCCGCTCCCTCAGGTCAGTTGTTTTGTCAGCCAGCTTAACCAAGTGTTTATGCACCTAATCTCCAATGCGATTGACGCCCTCGAAGCTGGTGCGGGAGTGCGCGGACAATTGCCAGCAATTCGCATCGTCACCGAACTCGCCTCCCCCGAAACTATTGCAATTCGGATTATTGACAATGGCGTTGGCATCTCGGAGGGGGTGCGATCGCGAATTTTTGACCCCTTCTTCACCACCAAACCCCTCGGTAAGGGAACTGGGTTGGGATTATCCATTAGCCAGCAAATCATCGTCGAGCAGCATCAAGGGACGCTAGCCATCAACTCAACCCCTGGCGAGGGAACGGAAATTGAAATCTCCATTCCCATTCACCAACCCGAAAAAAATTAGGGCGTGTCATCTTTAGCATTCTATTTAGTTTGCGATCGCGGAATCTTAGTTGAGATCTATCTTTCAGAATTCGGCAGCGATTTTACTTTTCCCAGAGTGATTTAAGGTGGGTTAAACACTGTTTGATAAATGGAGAGGACGGGACTTGTAGACGCGAAGCGGCTTCTCGTAGAGTACCCGCATCAACTGACGGCAACTTTCAGGAAACGCGCTTCCTTACTACCCATCGGTAAATGGGAACTTCCCCCATTTCGGACAATTAATTCCTTTCAGTGCTTCTGCAACCTGTTACCCGTTTGCTTTTTTAGGGAACATTACGATGCAACTTTTGACCTTACTCCAGCAAACCCAGTTGTCCTTGTGGGAGCCGGTTTACAACTTTTTTCCGGTGCCATACCGAATTTAGGCGACCTCCCCAGGTTAAACCCACTAAAATATAACAATCCGTCAGGGAGGTACTGCCCCTCCTATACCCGCGTTATCAGCACGGTGCTTCACTTTTCAGCCTCTGACGGAAACAAGGAAGATGGAGGAATCGAACCCCTACGACATCACTGCCGTACCCTGGTTTTCAAGACCAGTTGCCGTCCTTTCAGCGGCATCTTCCAACACGGAAGCTGGAGGAGTCGAACCCCTACGCACTCGTCGTACTCCTGCTTTCGAGGCAGGTTGCTGACCATCAGCAGCAGCTTCCATTTCTCAGTTTGAGCGTTGCAGGACGCAATGCTTGCGCCCCTACAGGGTGTCTGACGGGAGTTGAACCCGCTAATGACTAGCTTCACAGGCTAGCGTCTCCACCACTTCGACCTCAGACACCGTTAATGAGTTCAGAGTTCTGAATTCAGAGTTTAGAGTTACGCCTGATGCAGGCAAAGTTTTTAATGTAATTTGCATCAAGCGTGAAACATTTCATAGAGACTTTGCTCGTGTTTGATACCATTCTCTTGCGGCTTTCATAACTGGCTTATTGACCTCCTGCCAAGTGAGTTGCGCGCGTTCGAGTTCGGCTATACTTTCTTTTTTGACATCGCCTGTCAACCATTTTAGAAATTCCCCCATCTTTTTCATCTCAAACTCACCGTTACACGCTTCAATCACGCCTTGTTCTAGGCGATTGGGAGTCACAAAAAGATTGACAAATTCATCAATGCTCTTGACTTTTTCTGGATCGATTTGAACGGGCTTTTTTGTTTTGACAACTTGGTGCTTTTCACCTTTAGCTTTAAACAGCAGTTCGGAATAAGAAAGACGTTCGACAGTATCGCTTGCTTCTGGATAAAAGACCAATCCTTCGCCAAGTCCTTCTATTTCAAAGGTTTCTTTGACCCAAGGATCGATTGCTTCGATTTCTTGCACCTTTTGATTGAGAATCTCAGCTTGTGCTTTGAGTTGCTCTTTATCGCTGAAATTGAGAGGTATGGTATCGCCATAGAAGGGGAGGATGAAAAGATCGGGATGCTTGGGAACGAGATCGCGGATTTTTTCCGGATCGATTTCCAGTTTGGCAATTTGGCCGTTAACTCCACCAGATTGAATGGCGAAAATAACGAAGACTTTGCGATCAATTTTGGAAATCGCTGTCCGCTTTTGAACGCCTTTCCCACACCATTCCCCGAAAATTGTCAAGTGTTCCGAGCTTGCAAGATTGGAAAAGAATTCAATGTTTCGATCGACCCAGTTTGCAAACCCCATATTGTCATTATCTGGAGTAATAATTTGTGTTCGACTTTGAGCAGCAACGCGACCGTCGGAAAAAATTTGAACGCCTGCATTGGTACCATCTAGTTTGATTTTGGCACGATAGGAAAGGGTTGGTACTTCTTCCACTTTCTCCAAGCTTCGGCACAGGTTGTGCAGCAGCTCAATACTCGGCCATTTCTGAAATTGTACTGACTGTGCAACTTGCTTTTGACAGTAAAATTCAGAAAGATCGGTGCCAACAAGGTCTTCAACTTTCCCCAATGCCATGCCAAAAGATCGCAGTCCTCGCAGCTTGGAAGGCTTTATTTTTGTCCCATCTTTGAGGATAGAATCGACCAAAGCAACGGCAACTGCATCGCCGACTTCATAAGTGTTTTCCAGATTGGCAATAATTTGAATTTCTTCGCGATCGGGAGATTTCATCTGATAGACGCGCAAACTATCGGCATTAGGGTGATTTTCTACACGCATCACTTCCATGACAATTACAGGCAATATAAACCTCCTTTCTTAAGTTAGTTAAAGAATGGAGCCAAGGAGGATCGAACTCCTGACCTCCTGCTTGCAAGGCAGGCGCTACTTCCAACTGAGCTATGACCCCATAGAGAGTTCAGATTTCAGAATTCTGAATTTGGCGGCTAAACCTATAGTTTGCGAGGTGAGCTACTCGACATTCTAATTGCGCTTGTGCGGCGTTTAATAACAGAAAGTGCAAGACTGATGGCAAAAAAAAGATTAGTTTTACTCAATCGAGATGTATCTTAGCTTATTGATTTGACTTTCGTATTATTTCTCGTACAGCCATCAAGATTTCTCCTAGTTTGTTCTTTCCAGTTCCGTTTTTTCCGCAGCCCCAATAGTAATCGCCTGGTGCATTTTCGACGATTAATTCAGCTCCCGTTCCCAGAAGAATTTCTCGAATCTTTTCATGAGTTTGAAATTTACACAACACGGCGCGATGCATGATTTCGTCTTTCACCTGTTCCCAATCTTCTCGCAGGGGATGCTCTCGACTGCGACCCATTTTCGCGGCTTCTTTGGGCGTTTTCGCATTGTGAATTTTTTCAAACCACGCGCGATCGCGCTCAACAAACTTTTGCGCTTGAAAGTAGTGTTCGCTGGTCATCCACCACAGTCCGTCGAGTTCAAAACCATGCCTGGAAAAATTAGAGAAACATCCATATTGACTGCGAGTGCTGTAGAAATAAATTGGCATTGTTCGATTGAGATTATATTTGGTGGATACTGGTCGGAGTCGAACCGACATCTTTTTAGCAGCCAGCTAAACGCTTTACCTATTAAGCTACAGACCCACGCTGTCAAATTCCGCGAGCGATCGCGCTGAAGTGAAAATAGCGCGCAAGTTCCCAGAGCATTGTGCGTTCTCAGTTACTAGGGGGACTCCGCTGGTGCGTTGTCACACGTTCTTTAAAGGATGGCTACCTTTAAGTCAACCTCCCAGGTTCTTCGCACTCCCCGTTCTCACGCACCTGCTGCATGGCAGCAGTACCATTCCTCTCGTACTTAGTATGTAGGCTCTTGGGGGTTGGGTCGCGCAAATCTCGGCGCGATCGCATCGCGATTTTCTGGATACAGTTCCAGTTAATTTGTTTCAAAGAAAGCACACCTCCTTGTATTCGTTGTAATTCCGATCGTTGGGTCGAAAGAACTTGCGGGTTGGAAACAACTGGCTGCATCCCCGCGATCGCTCGGACGGCCATTTCCCGATAAATCGGGCGTTTGAGCGTGTAGGGAAAGCGAAAGCACAAGGGTTTCAGCTAGGGCAAAAACCAACACTCTTACGCTACGAACTTGCACGAACATTTCGACCTCCTCACTCAATCTTTTCGTACCAACAGGAGCGGTAGGACTCGAACCTACACGAGCCGATTTAGAAGATCGGGACTCTATCCAATTGAGTTACACTCCCCAATATTTGTTTCGTACGATTTGCTCGAAACGAAATCAAGAAAAAGCTTGTTATCCTATCGAAAACTTCGATCAAATTCTGCAAAAGTATTCCGATCTTTACTGGAATCTAAAACCGAAAACAGTACGCTTTTGAATCTGCCCCAAAATTGACCGCCAGGTAATAAGTAATCTGCAAACATTTGGGCAACCATTGAAGGATCGTTTCTAAAGACACCGCATCCCCAAGCTCCTAAAACGAGAGCATCACAACCCTTGTAAGCAGCTAAGCTCAAAACTTTAGCTCCTCTCTCGTACAAGACTTCATGTATTTTTTCAACATCTTGAGGATAGTTTCTCTTCACTTGACCGGCGTTGGGTGCGGGACTGGTCATAAAATCAACGCAATACGCTGATTCTAATAACGTCCCATCATCCGTTTTGAACACAGGACAAGTGGGCGAATAAATGATGCGATCGCTATACAACAGCGATTTATGAGAGCGATGGAATTCATAATATTCAGGACATTTCAATAGGCTTGAATAAAGCGCAGAACTGCGTGCTAGGCTTTCTTCCTGTGCTTGAGCGCCATTGAGAAATCCACCGCCAGGGTTTTTCGCAGAGGCAAAGTTGAGAACGCCAATTTTTTGGAATTCTTGGGACTTTGCTATCCTTTCTGCACCGCTCAAACTCGTCTCATTTCTGACTTCAAACTCAGTCTGCGAGAATTTGGGATCTGTCAAAAGAATCTCTTGTTTAACGCGGTCGAGGCGATCGGGATCGTAGCATTTTGTTTGACTGAGACAGGACACTAACGCTGAATTAATATTGACCTCTACCCCAGAGGGAGACTCGTAAAAACCCGCTTTCAGAATTTTCAAGGTGTCCTGCGCGATCGCTTTTCGCCTCATTAATAACCTCCAATATTTGTGAGTTATACCTTGATAGTCCTGGCAGGAATTGTAGACGCGAAGCGGCTTCTCGAAGAGTACCCGTGCGCTGAGACTGGCAGACTCAGATGCTAGCCACTACATCACACCCGCAAGGAAAAAAGCGGATAACGAGGCTCGAACTCGTACCTAGAGTTTGGAAGACTCAGATGCTACCGTTACACCATATCCGCTAGAAAAAGCTACAGAATTGTTAGGTAAGTTTCGGTTGGACTAATGGGTAAAGTGACTAACTTTTGATTCCTCAAATCAACTTCAATCCCCAAAGCTTCTAGAGGAATAACCCCCAGTAAAGGGTTGCCTCCTGCTGGCAATTCCAAACATTCAAATGTTCCTTCGCGATCGCCAAGAAGAATTGTGGCATCTCGGAAAATTCGTGCTTTCCCAATTCCCATTGCTGTCTCCACATCGACCTCTTTGAGCAAAGCTAAACCCAATTGAGCAATGATGTCTGAGGGCAAGCATAGGGTTGTTGCTCCGGTATCGACCAGAACGTCGTCTAGGGTGACAGAGCGAACTTCCGAAGCCGGCATAAACCCCCGGTCGGCTACATTTTGGTCGGCGCGATTGATAATGGTTAATTCGGTTAAAACTTTGCCCATTGAAGAATTGTCTGTTATTTGCATAATTGACTCCCTAACGACTCTACTTCAATTATGGCAAGTTTGGCGATTTTTGGAACGCGCTTTTGATAAGTTGTGAAAGTGCTGACCGTTCAGCCAGGTGGAAACCTCAAGGTCTTGTGGAACCTGAAACCAATTCCCTGGATTTTATCGAGGGTTAACCTTTAGGAGTTGAAAGTTGACTTTCTAAGGTTTGTGGTTTGAGTTTTAAGCGCTAAGCGTTGAGCTTTGAGCTTTAAGAAACGTGGATGATGGAGTGGATTGCGAGTTCCACACCTCACGATTAAAAATCGCGCGCTCTAACGCAATTGAGCTATCCATCAATAACCACAAATTTAGAGATTTTCAAGCGACCAGCACGTTCGCTTATTCTCGACTAAAGTTAGTCAGTAATTTCAATTTCTGTGCGAGCATTACTAATCGACAAAACTCGATCGACAGTTGAGTTAAACTCTTCAACAAATGCTTGCCGTTCTTCGTTTTTTGCCGCAATGTCGATGGGGTCGAGCAATTCAACTCCTTCTCGCGCCAAGAAGCTATCGGCAAGGGATTGGTACTTCTCTGCCGAAGCGTTTTTCCCTAACACTTCAATTGCCAGTTTGTCGAGACGTGCTTTAACTCGCACTTTGGCAAGATCGCAATCTTTGCGAGCGCGACTGTAGGCTGACTGCATGGTATCGAGAACTTCTTCGTAGTAAGCGATAAAGGTTTTCATTTCGATCGCTTCGGCTACGGTCATTTCTTCGCCTGCAATGGTCACCATCGTCGAGGCATTAGACAGCACGACCGCTCGTTTAATGGTACGTCGTCTGGCAATTAGCGCGTCCACTCGTTGCAAAGCTGCTTGCGCTTGAGTCGCATGTTCCTGTCGAGACTTATATCCTGTTGGAACTTTACCAACCTCAACCACTGCAATCAAAGCGTTGTTATCGAGCGCCGATCTCGCCGAATCAATTCGTTTTTCCAGCAGCGTCAGTTCTGCCAGTGCATCGGTTACCGTCATTGTTGTCATTTTTTCAACCTCCTCGACCGAAATCAAACAAAAGCAGGTGACAGGAATTGAACCTGCAAGAAGGCATTACAAGTGCCTCATGTTCCCTGTTACATCACACCTGCAACGGATGGGAATGGTAGGACTCGAACCTACAACCAACCGGTTAAAAGCCGGTTGCTCTGGCCATTGAGCTACATTCCCCTCAAGCAGACGGCTTTTCGAGTTCAGAGTTATGAATTCAGAATTCAGAGTTAAAGCCGTCAGTCCTTGCATCTGTCACCGTCATCTTTGTCACTCTTTGAAATAAAGCAAAAGTAGACGGCGAGAGTTGTAGACACGAAGTGGCTTCTCGAAGAGTACCCACAGCCGGGACATACCAAATCCCGATGTTGACCGCTTACACCACATCTGCAATTCAAGGTTGGCGATTTTGGAATCGCACTAAGCTTTTTGCTAAGCTAAAAGCCTGAGAAACTATTTATGAAACTCATCCTTACAGCTCCAAATCCAGAACTTTTCGCCGCCTTCCAAGAGCATTTTTTCTACCTCCCCGATGTTGAAATCGCAAACAGCTATTTCGAAGATTTATCCGACTACGACTGTTTGGTGAGTCCGGCTAACTCCTTTGGCATGATGGATGGTGGCATAGATGCAGCAATTATCCGCTTCTTCGGCTCTTCTTTGATGATTAGAGTTCAGGAATATATTTTGGAAGAGTATCTAGGCGAACAACCAGTGGGGACATCCTTCATTATCGAAACGCATCATCCCAAACATCCTTTCCTCGCTCATACCCCCACTATGCGAGTCCCAATGACTGTTGCGGGGACAGATATTCCCTACGTTGCAATGTGGGCAATGCTCTTAACCCTTCGGCGGTACAATCGAACAGCAGAGCGGAAGATTGGGAGTGTCGTTTGTCCGGGTTTGGGAACTGGAATTGGCAGAGTTCCCTACCGCGAAGCTGCAAGACAGATGGCTTTAGCCTACGATCATTTTGTGTATCCTCCTAAATCCCTCAACTGCTTTGTTGCTGCCGAGCGACAACTGCAAATTTGGGAAGGCGGCGACGAGCAATTTGACTAAACATCTGTTAGTCCCAAGCCGGTGACAGGAATCGTAGACGCGAAGCGGCTTCTCACAGAGTATCCGTAAGAAGGCTGTACGAAAGCTTCATGCTGCCTGTTGCGATCGCGCCTGCAAGTTTTGGTAACGGGGGCAAGAGTCGAACTTGCCGATCTCCAGGGTATGAACCTGGCGAGCCTCCCTTGCTCCATCCCCGCGTGCTACCCAATACCGATCGCAGGACTCCAAAATCGAGACTTAAACGGTCACCTGCAAAGTTGCACCTCGATAATGCTCTTGGTGGGAATCGAACCCACAATTTTAGAAATCGGGTTTAAGCCGATCGCGTCTTTCAATTCCGCCACAAGAGCAAGAAATGACATACTCCTGGTGAGACTTGAACTCACACAACACACTACTTTTGAGGTAGCGGCCTCTTCCAATTGGGCTACAGGAGCGAAAAAATGATTGGGTTTGTCCCTATTCCCTCGCCGTCAGGCGCTGATAACGGAGGTGAAGGTTGACCTGACGGCCGGCAGCAACTAGCGATCGCGACTCACGCAACCTTAACGCCCCTCTGAGGTTGTGGAAAAGATTGCCTCTCGCGGCGATGAACTGATGGCACTGACTCTCGCGAAAGCCTCGCGCATCACATCCCCAGACGCGCCGGGATGATGGGCATTTTCGCTAATATAGCGTTTCCAGGCTTTGGTTCCTGGTTGTCCGGAAAACAGTTGGAGCATATGGCGGCTAATGGCGTGTAACTTTGTCCCCCTCGCAACCCAATCCTCAATATAGGGCAGCATTGCTTCCACAATCTGGCGGCGAGTGGGGGTGGGGGTTGCGTCCCCGTAAAAGTCGCGATCGGCAGTGGCGAACAGGTAAGGATTATCGTAAGCTGCGCGTCCGATCATGACCGCATCCACCGCTTTTAACTGCGTCTTGGCTTGCTCCAAACTCAGAATCCCGCCGTTAATTTCCACGAACAGGTGCGGAAAGTCTTGTTTGAGGCGGTACACATCTTCATAACGCAAAGGGGGAACCGTGCGGTTTTCCTTGGGACTCAAGCCTTGCAACCAAGCTTTGCGCGCGTGAACGGTGAAGCGCCGACAGCCTGCTTCTGAGACAGTGCGGACAAAATCTGCCATGTCTTCATAGCGATCGCGCCGATCGATGCCGATGCGATGTTTCACCGTAACCGGGATGCTAACTGCCTGTTGCATCGCCGCCACTGCTGCGGCCACTCGTCCGGGTTGCGCCATCAAACAAGCGCCAAAATTGCCATTCTGCACTCGACTGCTCGGACAGCCAACGTTGAGATTAATCTCGTCATAGCCCATGTCTTCGGCAATGCGAGCGCAAAAGGCGAGTTGCTGCGGATCGTCTCCCCCAACTTGCAACGCTAAGGGTTTTTCGGTGGGGGAGAAACCGAGTAATTTCGCGCGATCGCCGTGCAAAATTGCTGCCACCGTCACCATCTCTGTATACAGAAGCGTGCGGCGTGTAATCTGACGCATAAAATACCGATAATGGCGATCGGTGCGCTCCATCATCGGTGCAATACTCAAAACATTGTCGCAACGCGATCGCTCTTTCAATCGCTCATTTCTCCACATTCCCTCTCACTAACATACACTTCTGGGCAACAAACTCAACCTTGTCTGACTCCTCAATTAAAGAAGTACAGATGCAAGTTGATACCCCTGACTGGACTCGTAGACGCGAAGCGGCTTCTCGAAGAGTACCAGTAACAACCAGGTTCTTAGCCTGGTGCCTCTTCCGATTGGGCTACAGGGGTGTAATATCAATCTGAGTGGCAGGGATCGTAGACGCAAAGCGGCTTCTCGCAGAGTACCTACGCCCTTCTATCCCCCAGACAGACGCGCTCCCAAACTGCGCCACACCTGGATAAAGTACCCTTGACTGGATTTGAACCAGCAACCTCTTCGGTCTGAGCGAAGCGCCTCTTCCAATTGGGCTACAAGGGTGTAATATCGGGGTGACAGGATTTGAACCTGCGACATCCTGCTCCCAAAGCAGGCGCGCTACCAAACTACGCCACACCCCGCTCATACTCCTGACTGGACTCGAACCAGCAACGCGCAAGGTTTAAGCTTGCTGCCTCTTCCGATTGGGCTACAGGAGCGAGTAATTTGGCAATACTCCTGGTGAGACTCGAACTCACAACCTGCTAATTTTGAATCAGCCGCCTCTTCCAATTGGGCTACAGGAGCATAACTGGGAAGGAGGGAATCGAACCCCCAAACACCTGCTTCAAAGGCAAGTCGCTTTGCCTGTTTGCGTACTTCCCATTGGCTGCCGGGGTAGGGTTTGAACCTACAAAACTCCTGTTTCAGAGACAGGTGACTTTACCAATTCGTCCACCCGGCAATCACTGCCCCAGTGGGACTCGAACCCACAACCTCGCGGTTAACAGCCGCTCGCTCTGCCATTGAGCTACAGGGCAATATCAGCCCCCCAGGTCAGTATCGAACTGACGACCTCTGGTTTTTCAGACCAGCGCTCTCACCAACTGAGCTACCGGGGGAAATTTGCAGTTATCAGGGCCTGACGGCGGGGGAGTCAGGGGACAAGGAGGACAAGGAGAAACTGTTGACTGAATAAGACCCACACCTCGATCTTTCCAAGATCGCGTCTTCGACCGCTCGACCCTCCGTCCAAAAGCGAGAGCGGAGGGACTTGAACCCCCACGTTTCCAGTTTCGTAGACTGGCGTGTTATCCGATTACACCACGCTCTCAAGGCGGAGAGGACAGGACTCGAACCTGCAATGAGGGATGACCCCAAACTTCCTTAGCAGGGAAGCGCTTTTACCAATTCAGCCACCTCTCCAATGATTTCAGTTTGCCAACAATTACCTGATAACTATTGACTGTTGACTGAAAAAGGGTTGGGAGGGACTCGAACCCCCACGTTCAGCACGATGGCACCTGATTTACAGTCAGGCTCCTTCACCAATTTGGATACCAACCCAAGGGTTTTCATTTGGTGGGTCGCCGAGGGGTCGAACCTCGATAAGGCTGCTTAAGAGGCAGGTGCATAACCGTTCTGCCAGCGACCCAAGATGAAGATGCCCCAGTAGGAACCGAGCTTGCAACCGTGCCATTCAACAAGCGACTCCTACTTGCTCGCGACAGGGCATCAGGATAGTGCCGACGGGATTTGTAGACGCGAAGCGGCTTCTCGAAGAGTACCCGCAGTTCACTAGGGTGAAAATCTAGCGGCTTAACCGAGTTTGCCTACGGCACTAGGAGAGCGACACCGTACAAGTTTGAGAAGCTTTTTTATTTCAGTCCCCAGGTGGTGGAGACTGTCGGAATCGAACCGATTAACGTTGCCGTTAAATAACCAGTATGTAAGCTTCGCGAGTTGGGATACGGAGTCGAGCGCAGGGACTGAGATTTGAACTCAGATCGGCGGTTTTGGAGACCGCAATGCTAGCCGTTACACCATCCCCACAGGTGGTAGCAGCGACGGGAGTCGAACCCGTACAGACCTGGTTATGAGCCAGGGGCACTACCTTTGTGCTACGCTGCGACGCAAGGCCAGAGTGGGAGTCGAACCCACGATGTCGGTTTTGCAGACCGATGCCTTCAACCACTTGGCGACCTGACCCGATTGATTTAATAGTCCCGACGGGATTTGAACCCGCAATCTTCTGTTTGAAGGACAGACGGCTTAATCCGATTTGCCTACGGGACTAGGAATTGTGGATAGTTGCAACGACGGGACTGACGAGGATCGAACTCGCGACTTCCGGTTCGACAGACCGGCACTCTAAACCATCTGAGTTACAGCCCCAAGAAAGGGTTGCAACTATCCGTTGTGTTGAGACGACAAGAGGGTGACTCGGCGGAAAGATGTTTTCCGAACAATGTTGCGCTACAAGATTTCACAATGTAGTATAAAATCTTTCAAGGGCGAGGTTTGGGTTGGCGTTCCCGCACGATGCGAGATTTTCAGTCCCAAACACCAGCATTGTCAGCACGTTCCCTTGCGTTCAACCGTTTGTTAAAGGTGTATTACATTATTGAGTTTTCAAGGTGCGGGTGGCTTGAGAAGAGAGGCTTGGAGCCGCTTTCTTGTTTGCCACATTTATATACTACATAAATGCTACAAACACGTCAAGGGGTTTCTCAAAAAAAGTTTGAGATGGGCTAAAATCCTGATGTAAAGGGCTGTTCCCACGGGAACTCGAAGATTGCTGAATGCTGACTTCTGGCTAGACGCAATATTTCAATCGCAAGACCTCTTCGCCAAAATACGTCTCCCGCTATGTCTCTTGTCCGCGATCGCAATCGAAATTTGCTTTCCGAGAGTTATACAGGTGGGGTACAAGCAGTGTATTTATGACTAATGCTCGTTGGCAAGTTGGTCGCTGGGTCTATTTCGGCTCGAAAATTTTCCCCATAGTATGCAACTGCGATTGCAATTTTGCCAAGGATATGGTTATTGAATTGTTCGAGTTCTTCGGCGGGAATCCAAAGCTCTTGATGAATTTTGCTACCCACTGTTTGCACGGCAAATTGTTCGACATATGTTTGTTCGACAGCAAACTGGGTGACAAAACCGGCAAAAGAATGACTTTTGGTATTCCAATCTCGTGCAATTTGCTCGGCGTATTCAAAGTTGAGAACGGGGTAAAAAATCGGTTGTTCGGGCAATCGCGGTGGAAAGGCTTTAAAGTCGAGCTGAGCAATCTTGCTTAACTCTTCTAGTCCGACCGGACGATACAGGATTTTCGGATTCATCTTGACCTCAAGATTTTGCCAGTACGGAAGTGGCGCGATCGCCGAGAAATTTTGCTGCTTCGACGGGGTTGTGTTCGGCGATCAGTTGTTGCGACTTTTCTCCCATGACCGCGATCGCGCCGTCCTCATCAAGAAAATGCTTCATCCCCGACGCAAGGGTTTCCGGTTCGTAGGGATCGAAGATATAACCGTTTTCTCCTTCAACGACCATTTCCGAGGCCCCGGCCCATTTTGAACACAAAATTGCCTTCCCAAAGGCCATCGCTTCGAGTAGAACAACTCCCCAAGTATCCTCCAGCGTCGGGAACACGAAGACATCAGCACTGCGGAAGTAGGCTCCCAACTGTCCGTACTCCAGCCACCCCGTCCACACAATCTGCTCGTCAATTCCTTTTTCTTGTGCGTAAGCTTGCAGTTCCTCCCGCTGCTCTCCATCGCCGACAAGAACGAGGGTATAGTCCGAGTAACCTTGCTGTTTGAGGAGCGCACAAGCTTCGAGGAGGTAGTTAACACCTTTGCGGGGAACCAGCAGGCCGACGCAGAGGAAAATCGGATGGGAGGATTTGAGATCCTCAATCTCTGTTGTCACTTGTCCCTCTAGCAGTGCTTCCGGGTCGGGAACCATGTAGGGACGCGCGAGGATATTATTGTCGGGAACGCTCAGCACATCAATCAAGTACTCCCGACCTCGACGGCTGTTGGAAACAAAGGTATCGACAAACTGGGTCATCCAGCGGCGAACGCTGGTGCGGAAGCGATCGTCGCGAAAGTCTACATTGGGAGAACTGCTTTCGTACACCAGCACGATCCGCCATCCAGCGACGGGTTTGAGGAGAATGGCCAGCAGCGTCCATAGCGAAAAACTGCTGACAAAAACCACATCCGGTTTAAATTTCAACAGCGGCGCAACGACGGTGGGGGAGGCGAGAATAAAACCGCGATTGTAACCGGTGGCGACCTTCTGAGTTTCAGCGAAGCGATATTTGCCAATAATTTCGATGGCGGAACAGCCAGGTGCGGTGGGGTCAAACCCCGGCCAGGTTTGACTGGTGTAGAAGACGGTGTTCTTAAATCGTTTCGTGAATTCGCGCAACACGGGTTGCCAATATGCGCCGCGTCTGACGGCGGGAACGAGCCAAGCGATACGGGTGTCGTTCATTGAGGTCTCTTAACAGATGTGCTGTTGCTATTGTTCCCCGTTGCACTGCTAATTCGCGCGATCGCTTGCCGAAAATTTTTCTCGGTGCCAACAAGCACGTACCGTCAGGTCGGCGAAGCCATCGCTCCTGTCAACCCAACGCCTTCAGTAACTTCCGTCCCTTTCTGACCAGATGCTGCTTTTGCCGATAATAATATTGCGGCGAACCTTGTAAATTGTGCAACATTGTTTGGAGATGGCGGCGAGCCTCTTGTTTTTCGCCTTTTTTCGCTAAAATTTCGGCGAGAAGCAAGTAAGCCTCTGATTTGCGCCAATATTTGAGGTGTTCTTCTAGTTGAGTTTGAGCTTCATCACTCTCTTGTAAGGCTAACAGCGTCTCAATATAGGCGAGAGATGCATCTCCCTGTCTGTACTCCGGATCGATTTTTAGCAGCTTTTCTAAGTGGGTTTTCGCAACCTCGAAATTTTTCTGCTTCAATGCCACTCGCGCAAAACCCCAAAGTGCTTGGTCGTTAGCTGGTTCTTTTTCTAAAGCGGTTTCATACGCATTCGCCGCACGCTCAAATCGCTGTACGTCGTACAGAAGATTGCCCAGAATGACAAATTGATGAGCTTTACCAATATTAATTGCTGCGGCCTCTGCTTGCCACAGTTCTTGATTGCGAGTCCAACGAGCGAAATAGTTGGGAATGGGAAGGTTAAGATGGGGGAGGCGACGGATGAGGAAGTAAATGACGGCTCCGGGAAAGTTCAAAAAGATTAGCAGCCAAATCCAAATCTGTCGCTCCGGATCGTTGCGAAGGCACTCGTAAATCATCCACAGCCAGAATGCAGTTGGTAGAAGCAAAAATAGATTGGACATCGATCTGAGTCAGTTAACGATTGGATTTTGGACGATGCAATAGACGCAGGTAGAAATTGAGCGATCTGTCAAAACTGATGAAAGCTTCTCGAACCGAAGCTTCGTGAATTCTGCGTCCCAATATTAGGGCGTGTCATCGGTAAAATTCAGACGGTTGTGAGGGAAACGCATTCGGCGATTGAAATTCCAAGCTGCGTTTAATCTGAAACTTCAGTGCGGCCAAAGCGCGCGCTTCACTGATGACAGGCTCCAGTTATAGTGTTCCCATCAGATCCATCGAAACCAACATCCGGCACGAGTAACGGCCGTTATTTCAGCGATCGCTAACCTGAGAACTCAGTCGCCAAGCTAGATTAATGATGCATTGTCTTAGGCAAACCGCTAACTGACGACAGATCCTAATAATCTCGCCAAACTCCGACTAAAACACCTTGTATTTCCACTTTCCCCGCAGAGTATTCCATCGGTTTGTAGTTTGGGTTAGATGGTTTGAGCATTACCGTATCTTCTTGGCGGTAGAAACGCTTGAGGGTGGTTCCTTCCCCAGCCACTCTAGCTGCGACGATCGCGCCCTCTTTTGGCTGTTCGCTAGCAGGAAGGGGGCGCATAATCGCAACATCTCCTTCTGCAATAAAATCTTCGATCATACTGTCACCCATCACTCGCAGGCCAAAGTAATTGGGTTTATGGAAAAATCGGGTTAAGTCTAAGCGTTCTTGGGTTTCGGTGTAGGGTTCAACCAGTCCGCCAGCCGCGATCGCGCCCAAGACAGGGATTCCCTGCGCTTCATGATACAAAATCCGAAGGGTTCGAGCTTGGCCTTCAGTCCAGTCAATATAGCGTTTATTTTTTAAGCGTTCGAGACGGCTTTGAACGGGTGCGGGTGACTTGAGATTCATCGCTTTCATCATCTGACGAATCGAAGGCGAATGCTGGTTTGTACGAATATATTCCACTAACCATTCATATAATTCTCGTTGGGCTTTTGTGAGTGCTTCCATAGTAAATAACGTGCAAAAATTTGCAATTCGGATGAACTGTTTTATTTTAGAACGCAAGTACTATGAAAGTCATCAGCAATCGCTTAAAAATTGAAGATTTTCGGACATCGGAGTTTGAGCGTCTGCGTTCGCATTAAGCATAATTCAGAATTCTGGACTCTAAACTCTAGTTTGTGATTCGCAACACTTGCCTTTTTTTGAGCGCTCTTATACTTGGGAAAGAAATTGAAAAAAGCAGTTTCTTTTTTGCTGGGAAAGTAAATTTCTGGAGTCAAGATGACAGATTCACAACCCACATCCTCTGTTCCTCAAGTTGTCATTGTTGGCGGGGGTTTCGGCGGTTTATATACCGCTCAAGCTCTCGGTCGCGCTCCCGTTCGGGTTAAGTTAATCGACAAGCGCAACTTCCATCTCTTCCAGCCGCTACTGTATCAGGTGGCGACGGGAACGGTGTCTCCGGCGGATATTGCTTCGCCGCTGCGGTTGGTTTTGAGTCGCTACAAAAATATTGAGGTGATTCTCGATGAGGTCGTTGATATCGACCCCAAAGCGCAGAACGTTATTTTGTCCGATGGCGAACTTCCCTACGATACGCTGATTGTGGCCACGGGAGTGAGCCACCACTATTTTGGCAATGATAGCTGGAGAGAACACGCGCCGGGATTAAAAACGATCGAAGATGCGTTGGAGATTCGCCGCCGCATTTTTACAGCGTTTGAGGCGGCGGAGAAAGAGAGCGATCGCGCTAAACGTCAAGCTTGGTTAACGTTTGCGATCGTGGGTGGTGGCCCGACCGGGGTGGAATTGGCCGGCGCGATCGCGGAAATTGCTCGCGGCGCATTGCAAGAAGATTTCCGTCACATCGACACCACCGAAACCAAAATTTTGTTGATCGAAGGGATGGATCGCATTCTCCCGCCTTACACTCCTAAACTCTCGGCGAAAGCGGCGGCCGACCTCGCTCGCTTAGGGGTAACCATTTGCACCAGCACGATGGTTGCGAAGATTGAAGATCGCTTTGTGACCGTTCGTCGAGGAGAAGAGGAAGACGTTATTGAAGCCCATACAATTTTGTGGGCCGCGGGGGTGAAAGCTTCAGCCATGGGGCGCGTTCTTCACCAGCAAACCGGGGTTGCGCTCGATCGCGCCGGTCGGGTTGTGGTGGAGCCAGATTTGAGCATCGCTGGGTATCCAAACCTGTTCGCGATCGGCGATCTCGCCCATTTTGCCCATCAAGGCGATCGCCCCCTCCCCGGCGTTGCCCCCGTTGCCATGCAAGAAGGAGAATACGTCGCCAAGCTCATCCAACAGCGGCTCAAAAACAAAACCCTACCCCCCTTCCGCTACACAGACTACGGTAGTTTGGCCGTCATTGGACAAAATGCCGCGATCGTCGATCTCGGCTTTATCCAACTTTCCGGCTTTATTGCCTGGCTCACTTGGGTCTTTACCCACATTTACTACCTGATTGAGTTTGATAACAAGCTCATTGTCATGATTCAGTGGGGGTGGAACTACTTCACGCGAGGCCGAGGCGCTCGACTGATTACCGGAGAAGACTCTCTGGGACAGTTAAACCGGAAGATGAAGGGAAATTCCGATCGCGCGTCAGAAGCGCCCGAAAAAGTCGAAGTTTAGCGATCGCCTCCTCCGATCCAAATTCCAAAATCTAAACTTTTGTAACAAAAAAAACATCCCTGCGTAAAAAGTCGCCACCCCCGCAGATATCGAAACAGAAGCAACCCCAGTTCCTCTAGTTGCGCGAAATCTTCCAACAGATGCGAGTCGGCTGCAAAACTTTTGCCAAAACTGCCGATAGCTCTAATAGGAACGCTTTCCGCACAGAAGACGGGCAAGCGATCCTCATTCAACTCGAAGTCTGTATCGATATCATGCTTTTATTTCAGCGATTTCAGCGAATCTTTGGCGTTTCTCAAAAAGATCGCCAACCCCCTCAAGAGTTCGGACAAACTTTTATCCTCGAACCCATCTTGACCCCCTCCGGATTGGTTGATGGCGGTGACGACTTCATCGACCCCACCCTCCTCGACCTCAACTCCACCACCCTCGACGACCTCGACTTAGATACCGTCAAAGACGCATCTCGCACGGCCGTTGACGACTCCCCTAGCGGCCTTTCCCTCTTTACTACTCAAGGGTTTGACAGTGATGCGGACACCGCCGACCCGTTCGCAACTTCCGCAGACTTTGGCGACGGGGAAATCGAAAAAGTCCCTCCCCTCGACCTCCCCGGCCACTCCCACTCCGGCGATCGCTTCGCCTCCGGAACCTTCACCGTTGGCGACTCCGGGGAAGTTGCCATCGACTTCCTCTTCGACAGCGGTAAATACGAAGGCGAACTCGCCATTTTCAGCCTCGAAGGAATGGACAAATTTGAACCCGGTAGCGACAAATTCATCAAAGAAGCTGCCAGTCGCGCCCTCAGCAGTTCCAACCTCGGTCACATCGTCATTTCCGACCTCTCAGAGGGGGCCAGGTTCAGCGGTAACCTGCCCGAAGGCAACTTTAATGAAGGGAGCTACCAAGGTGTGAAAGCCTTCGGGATGAAGGCAGGAACGGAGTTTGGGGTGATGCTCGTTCCCAACGGAACCGTCGAGCAAGTGTACGACAATCCCGATATTGGCGGGTCGGTGCGTCCCCTCTTCTCGATGGCAACCTCCAACCCCGATGATGCCTTCCATGTGGGGCAAATTGCCGATGTCACCGGCGATGGCAACACCTTTGTGATGGAGGATTTGCGCGTTGACGGTTGGACGGACAAGGACTACAACGATGTGGTGTTCCAAGTTCGCGGAGCAACTGGGGATGCAGTGCATGTGGATGAGGTCATCGACTCGCGTCTGGACTGGCGAGAAACTGACTTCGGCGAAGCGTTAGTCGCCTACGCCGAACCTTACCTCGACCCCGAAGGCCACGACCATCACGACCACGGCGAGTTACCGGACAATCCCCAACTCAGTCCCGACCTCCCCCCAATCTTTGACCTAGACTCCGCCGAACCCGACAGTTACGAATTCCCAGAGTCCGATCAACCCCTTGTTGGTGCCATTGATACCGGGTTCAGCGCCAACAACCCCGATCTCGACTACGATCGCATTACCATCGGCCGCGATTACCTTGATGGCGATGCCAACTCTCTCCTGCAACCTGGGGAAGGGAACGAACACGGTACTCACGTTCTCGGAGTCATCGATCGCGTTAACAGCGATGCTCCTTTGTGGGTGAGTCGTGCGGTTGGATCGGGACAGTGGGCCGAATCTCTCGTTGAGTTCGTCGATGCAGCGAAGGAGTCGGGACAACCCAACGCTGTCGTTAATCTCAGTTTCGATCTCACCCAACTTAATCCCGACGGAACGGAAACGGTTCGCACCGAATTTACTCCAGCCGAGTGGGCCGCTTTAGCCTACGCTCAGGAAAATGATGTGGTCATTGTGGCAGCAACAGGCAATGATAGCGGCGTTATCTCTGCGTTAGGTCAAGCATCCCAACAGTTCGATAATATTGTCACCGTTGGTGCGGCTCAAAGTTTAGATTCTTCCCTCTCCCTTGACGATGGAGTCGATCGCGCCTACTACTCGAATTACGGCGAAAGCGTCGATCTCGTTGCCTTTGGGGGAACGGTCGAGAACCCAGAAATTTCTACCGTCGGCGATGGGTTCGGAACGATGGCCGGAACTTCAGTGGCGACGGCGAAGGTAACGGGGGCCATATCCCAAGTTTGGGCGGCAAACCCGCAGTTGAGTTACCAACAAGTTATCGAGATTGTGGAGTCAACAGCGACGGATCTGCTGGCGAACAACAAGGACGTGCAAACAGGGTCGGGATTGCTCAACCTCGCAGCAGCGGTGCATTTAGCCCAAGCGACGGAACCCTTGGCCGTGAAGAAGAAGATTCCCGTCCCGCCTTCTAATTGGAGCCGTGCAGGGCGACCGACCGAACGAGCGGTGAATATTACCGAGGTCAGTTTTAATGGCACTGTTATATCCACGCTTCTTGCCAGGGTACGTTCCGGCCCCAGTCGTACCTTTCCAGTGGTTGGCTCCAGGAACCCTGGCGATGTCGTTAATTTTGGTGCTTGGACTCACGGCGAGTTAGTGTCTTACCCCAGTCTAGGAACAAGCGACGATCGCTGGTATCGCATTGCTGGGACAACAGATCAATGGATTTCCGCAGCCATTATCGGTGGCGAACCACCTAGCGATCGCTTTACCTTCCGAGGGAAAACCTATACATGGGTTCGTTACACGATTAAAGGGGGCGACACGTTGAGCGCGATCGCCTTGCGGATAATGGGTAATGCATCCGCACCTTACTACAACTTCATTGCCCAGAAGAATGGTATTACCAATCCCAATCTGATTTATGCGGGCAATACTATTTTCGTTTCTCAGGAGGTTGGCTCTAATCCTAATCCACCGCAGCCCACTCCTCAACCCGCACCAGTCGATCCGAACAAGTTCTATAATCCGCTTCCTGCGGGTTCGTACACAATTGTTCCAGGAGGTGGATATCGACCTCCACAACGGCCAAGTCACGCAGCAGTTGATTTGGCCACTTGGCACAGCAATCCCTATGTTCCTGTTAAAGCAGCAAAATCAGGTACTGTCGTTATTGCTCGTGGAGGCTGGAATGGCGGCTATGGGAATTACATCAAAATCGATCATGGCAATGGTGTTGAAACTCGTTATGCTCACCTGTCTAGCATCAATGTACGTCCCGGACAGCAAGTAAGCGCAGGAGCTCACATTGGCAATGTGGGAAATACTGGAAATTCTAGGGGCCCTCATTTACACTTTGAAATTCGCTTCAATGGCGTTGCCCGAAACCCCGGAAATTATATTCGGTTCTAGGTAATCCGAACGTTACAGACGCAGATGGAGGGCGCAAGCATTGCGCCCCTACGGTTGAAATTTGGGAAGCGGGAGAGCGCGATCCGCCAGATCTTTAGCTTCCCAACACAACTTGGCAATCTTCTCTCAAGGGCAATTTATGCCAAAAGAACCGACTCTGACAACCAGCTCTGCCCCTCAAAGCTATCTAACCTGAGTTCGGGATAAGGAAAAGGACAGGTAGTAAGGTGAAAGTTATCTTATGTTCTTCACCCCACCTGCCCTATGTCTAGTTTAGAGGCTCTGTTTTGCCATGTAGATGATTTCTGCGTGGAC
>Ga0207422_1001444_pt1 | contig 46453 bp, 42 predicted proteins | sample MarCyaLeptolynsp_FD_187757 | JGI IMG/M metagenome (GOLD analysis project Ga0207422, IMG submission 187757) | Marine cyanobacterial communities from Panama - species 1 Leptolyngbya sp. (SPAdes) | ecosystem: Environmental > Aquatic > Marine > Unclassified | place: Panama: Panama City | collected... | reverse complement strand
TCCTGTGGATTGATCGCACGCAGATAGGAATTGATGGCCGCCGAGATCGCGTTTTTCTGCTTGGATTCGCGATCCTGCCAGTTGTCAGGGTTCTGCAGAAGAAGCGCTGCGGTCAGATGGGTCCAGTCGTTGAAGTCGCCCGGTTCCAGCGCAAGCAACTGAACAAAATCGGCCTCTGCAAGCGCGCCGTTCCGATTGCTGAGGGCAGTCAGGCCGTTGTTCCGGATCTGCGCCACTGTCTGTCCGGTCGAGCGGGCGCCATTTGCAATGCTTAGCGAATATGTCTCTGCGCTTTCCAGTTGCGTATCGGGCAGGAAGGTCAGTTCGGCTTTCCTGTCGGCGCTCATGTCCGCGCGCGGCGCGTTGACTTCGACCACCCGGCCGGCAACTGCACCATTAAAACTTTGAAGCTGGCCGAAATCTGATTTCAGGAAACACCAACCGGCAGAGGTATTGAACGTGAACGCTCGGCACTGGTTGTCTTGCAGACACGCAGACTTGCAGCCCTCCAGATCGACATCCTTGACCGTCTGATAGTCGCCACCGAAGAAGTCCGCGTCATCAATTGTCACGATCCGCCGGTCTTGCGCGTGGCCTTGAGGCGTCAGCATGGCCGTCACCGCAAGGGCTAGAAGAACTGCGGAAACCGGTGATTTTCTTCGCTGTTTGCCTGCTTGTGTGAAACGAATGGATTGTAAAACTGTCGAAAAAAGAAACATTGCCTGTCCTCCCGGACCGAGTAGTTCCTCTATCAAGGCACCGGAACGTGACAAGGACAAGGCAGAAAATGCCGTCAGGGTTTACGATCAGCCGATCCGATCGACCAGTTCATCGATCAGTGAAGCGACTTCCAGTGCCGCCTTGCTGGAGGGCGCTTCTTCGGTCACAGCGACCCCCCTGCCCATGGCGGCAGCGAAGACAGTCCTGTTGCCAAGGCGGGAATTCAAGGTGTCGTAACCGGATTCGGCAATGGCTTCCGCCATCTCACCGGTCAGCGACGCACGCGGGGGGACACGGTTCAAAACCAGCAACGCGGGCGTGCGTTCGCGTGCTGCCAGGTCGATGGTCTGGGATGTGGCCCAAAGGTCCACAGGTGTTGGCTGAACCGGAACGATGACGAAATCAGCTGCGTCGATGGCCGGTTTTGCATCGGTGTCCGTCTTCGGCGCCGTGTCGACCACGACATAGCCGTGCGATCTTGCGAGCGACCTCGCTTCGCGGCGCGCTCCCCATCCGGAAGCGGTCCGGAACTCAAGGCCGGTCTCGTCTTCGCCCAGGCTTTCTTCGCGCGCTTCATACCAGGTGCCGAGCGATCCTTGCGGATCGACATCGAGGATGGCAACCGGTTCTCCGGATTGCTTCGCAAGCGCAACAGCCAGATGCGCCGCCAGGGTTGTTTTACCCGAACCGCCCTTTTGCTGGGCGACAGTCAAAATCCGACCGGACATCGCAAACCTCCAGAATTTGGGCCGTATATTGCGACGTCGCTTTTCGCAGTGCAACAAAACAATGCTGCGTGACAAAGAATTTCACTGGATTGCTCACAAAACCGGCTTGCGGCGACAAGCAGCGAAGCCGCTCATTTGCCTCCGAGCGCGTTGTAGACGTTCCAGGAAGGTCTGCCTGTCACCGGCATGCCATATTTGGCTTCCGCCTTGCGGATGCCGGCACGTGTGGCCGGTCCAACCTTGCCGTCTGCCTCGCCAACGTCAAAGCCGTTTTTGTTGAGCAGCTTCTGCAATTCCAGGCGCTGTGCGCGGGATAGACCAGGGTTGCTGGTCGGCCATGGGGTCACGAAAGGCTCGCCGCCGGAGACGAGTTCCGACAACAACGCGATCGCAAGGCCGTATGACGTGGACGCGTTATAGGATCGCAGCGCATTGAAGTTCCGTGTCACCAGAAACGCGGGACCGTTTGCTCCTGCTGGCCTGATGAGAGCGGCTTCCGTCTTGCCCGAAAGGTTCCCTCCGCCGATCTTCTTGAAACCGCGCTGTCCCCAGGTCGACAGGGCTGCCCGTTTCTTGAGCCCGGACGGGCCGGAATAACCGGAGGGGACCTTGACTTCGTACCCCCAGGGGCGGCTGTCCCGCCAACCTGCATTTTTCAAGAAGTTGGCGGTTGATGCCAGCGCATCCGGAACCGAATTCACCAAATCCTTGCGCCCGTCGCCGTCAAAATCGACGGCCAGGCTGTTGTAGGTGCTAGGCATGAACTGTGTCTGGCCGAACGCTCCGGCCCAGGACCCCTGAAAATCGCTCACCGGGACGTCGCCGCGGGAGGCAATCTGCAGCGTCTTGATCAGCTCGCCCCGGAAATATTTCTGCCGCCGTTTGCCGGCGCAAACCAGGTTGGCAAGCGCATGAGGCGTATAGAAATCGCCTTTGAATTGCCCGTAGTCACTTTCAATGCCCCATACGGCCAGAACAACGTGCCGATTGACGCCATATCGCTTTTCGATGGCCGACAGGGTATTGCGATGTTTCTTGAGGTTCTTGTTGCCGTCCTTGATGCGTTCGGCGTCGACAAGGAACGCCATGTAGTCCCAGATCTCGGTCTTGTATTCCGGTTGAGATGTGGAAAAACGGATCACCTTTTCATCGAAAGATGCGCCTTTGAGCATTCGTTCGGCGATTTCCGGCCGAACGCCGGACGATACGGCCTGCTGTTTCAGAGATGCAACGCAGCTTTCAATCGCATGCGCGCCGCCGGTTGGCGCCATCAGCCCCAGGCTCGAGCCGAGCGTTACCGCCATCAATCGTTTCCAGCCGCTTCGCTGCATTTGCTCCTCCACGAGCGTTGAATCATCTGCCAGATTTGGTGACCATCGCACGACGTAAATGCGGCAAAAAAGGGTTCAGTGCGGACTTAACCACATGGAACGCACGCTTATTCAAGTATTGAACTGTCCAGCTGGGGTAAAATTCCCTTCAGTTCGAAGCGAAATAACTGGTGCCCGACTGGTCTGCCCAGACGTTGTTCTTTCCGATCAACCTTCGAAGCGCCAGCAATCCGGCCGCGTGACTTTCACTGCCCCCTCCGGACGCACAGGCCCATGCAAGGACGACCGGCTTTATGGAGACTTCGAAGAGCGCGGTTGCAGACGTCAGGACGCAGACTTCGGTATCAATTCCACACACATGCACTTCCGATAAGCCGTTCACGTGGATCCACCTGAGCAGGTCGTAGGATACGGCAGAATATTGCGGCTTTTCGAACACAAAGGCCTTTGGCACCGGTTTGAATGCCAATTCGGTTTCCTGCGATCCCGGTAACAGGCGCTCCCAGTTCAGAAAGCGCCGATGCGGTGAATTCGGGTCGTTGATGAACCTGGAAGCGGCGACATGCCGGTACTCGGCCTGCAGGTCTTGAGCGATCTTTGGGATATGCGCGGTTTCAGGGCCAACAAAACCCTTTTGAACATCGATTATCAGCAATCCGGTATGGGCCTGCATGGTTCCCTTCTCCTGGATTGCCCAGCCGACCACACCAGGCCCCGCCGCGCAAGCAGCAAGCTCGGAAAAGGCCGTCTACCGTCCTTCGATCAGCTTTCGGCGCAGCCAGCCGGAGGTTTGGTCCATCAGGATCACGACCACAATGGTCAAGATGATGATGTAGCTGGTGTTTTCCCAGTCGCGTGACGTTTTCATGGTCTCCACGAGCATCAGGCCGATGCCCCCTGCCCCCAAGGCGCCGATCACCGTCGCAGATCGGGTATTGGATTCCAGATAGTAAAGCACCTGGGACACGAACACCGGCAGGATCTGCGGGATCACGCCGAAGCGGTAGCGCTGGATCTGGCTGGCTCCGGTCGCCCGAACGCCCTCAACCTGCTTGTTGTCTATGTTTTCCAGCGCTTCGGAAAAGAGCTTGCCGAGCGAACCTGTGTCGGTGAACGCGATTGCAAGTGCACCGGTGAGCGGGCCAAGCCCGAACGCACGAATGAAGATCAGCGACCAGATCAGCATGTCGATGCCGCGCAGAAAATCAAACAGGCGCCGCGTGCCGAAGCGCAGAATTTTGGAAGGCGTGAAGTTGCGCGCAGCCAGGAATGCCAGTGGCAGGCCGAAAAGGGCCGCAGTGATCGTGCCCAGAACGGCCATCATGATCGTCTCGAAAAGGGCAATGAACACCTCGCCATGCTGCCAGTCCGGATTTTCCAGAAAGTCGTGCATGATCAGGGACATATTGGATTGGGTGGGGTCTATGCGCTCGTTTGACAGCGCGATCGCCCAGAGCTGGCTGAAGGACATGCCATAGAGTTCGGAATGGAACGGGAACCAGAAATTTTCCCAGCCGCCGAAATAGTTGTGGACCTCGATCTTTGTCCGGGTGACCTGCACCCGCCTGTCCAAGGTGGGCCTTGCGTCGAATTTCTTCGGATCGTCCTTGATCCAGTCCGGGACCGGCCCGGGCGGCAACTCGGTGTCGACACCGCTGTTGGTGGCCGTAACCTTGATGGTGCCGTAATCGGGCACCGCGAACTCCATCACCTTGCCGGTAATGGTGATCTCATACCCCTTGCCGAGATCAACGACGGCATCCGTTCCATCCACTTCCACCCACTCGGGCAGGTTTTCTTCATCGTAGGTCGCCCTGCGCTCGCCTTCGATCGCGACTTCCATGATGTCGCGGCGAAGCAGCTTGGTCACGTGGACCTTGTAGGCGACGGAGTCGGTGGCAAGGATTGCAGCGCGTTCCGGCTGTGCTTTGGCCAAGAGGTTGGGAACACCAAAGGCAAACCAGGTGTAGGTCAGGTAGGCAAGGATCGCTAGCGGGACCCCAATGGTGACCCAGGCGCGCCTGCGGACATTCTGGAAGACGGTTTCCCGGTCGAAAACGGGTTCATTGAGCGTGTCGACAGCCATCTCGTTTCTCCTCAATGAGCCCGGCCAGCGCCAACAAGCTTGCCGCGCAGATAAGAAGACACCTGATCGATCAGCATGATGGTGAGGAACAGCAGCACGAAGATCGCCGCGGTTTCATCACCCGCGCCCTTGCCCCAGCCGATCGTACGGCGCAGTTCCTGGCCGATGCCGCCAGCACCGACAAAGCCGAGAATGGCCGAAGCGCGGACGTTGATTTCGAGGCGTAGCAGGAAGTAGCTGAGATAATTCGGCGCGACCTGTGGCATCACCGCGAAACGGATCCTCTGCAGCCAGCTTGCACCGCATGCCGACAGGCCTTCGATCGGTTTTCTGTCAATGTTTTCATTGACTTCGGAAAAGAGTTTGCCGAGAGCACCAGCGGTGTGAAACGCAACGGCGATCATCGCAGGAACCGGGCTTGATCCGAGGACAAAGATCAGGAAGAGCGCAATGATCAGTTCGGGAAACGCCCGCATGATATCCATCATGCGGCGGACAACTGGTATGAGCGGGCCCCAGCTGTCGACATTCCTAGTTGACGCCATCGCCAGAACGACGGCCATCGCTCCACCCAGCAGCGTCGCGACACCGGCAATATTGAGCGTTTCCAGCATCGCCGGAATGTATTGAATGATCAGTCCGAAGAAGGCTGGACCCGCCTCCCACGCCTCCACCACGATTTCGCCGGGATAGTCAAAGAACTTGGAAAGACCTTGAAGGAAACCGCCCGAATTCATGTCATTCGATTTCGAGTATCCCGAAACCAACACGGCAACGACCAGCAGCAGCCCGATGAGCGAGTAAAGCTGGCGGCGTTTGCGAAGGGTCAGGATTTCCTGTTCGAGAGCGGCGACGGCCATATTCGAGAAACCTTCCGTGGAGCAATTCTGGCGTGTCAGCCACAGTGGGCCGACCGGCTCATTCTCAGGACTTACCGGCTTTGCGCCTGGGCTCTGTCCAGATGACAAGGAGCGACGCACAGACAAACGCGGGCCGAGTTCGGCCCGCGTCCAGGTTCAAGTGAACGGATTAGTTTTTCGCTTTACGTGCTTCGATGATGTTCACGTAAGCTTCGTGCGTGATCGGCATGAAACCCTTGGTTTCGCCGGCAGCGATGTTGTAGGCGCAATCCGGATCGATGGAGTTCATGGACGCGATCAGGCCGGTCATCTTGATCTTGACGTCTTCCGGCAGCTTCTTGGACAGAACGATCGGACCTTCCGGAATGACCGGGGACTGCCAGATCTGACGCAGTTCGGTCATGTCGACGAGACCGGCATCGGACGCCTTGCGCAGTGCGCCGGAGTTGTAACCGTCTTCCCATTCGCCGAGGCCGTCGGCCCAGGTCACGCCTGCATCGATATCGCCGTTGGAAACGGCAACGATGGTCTGCTCATGACCGCCGGTGAACACCACGTCGCCGAAATATTCGCCGGCTGCCATGGAGTAGCCTTCCTGCGGGATGGCGATGGACGGGATCAGGTAGCCGGACGTGGAGTTCGGGTCACCGAAGCCGAAAACCTTGCCCTTCATGTCTTCCAGCGAGTTGATTTCGCTGTCGTTGCGGGCAAAACCGATGGAGTAGTAACCGTAGCCGCCGTCAACGTTCACCTTGACCAGAACCGGGTCAACAGCTTCCGGGTCGGTGATATAAACCTTGGCGTAGCCGGACGCGCCGAGCCATGCGAGGTCGAGATTGCCGCCGAGAAGGCCTTCGATCACACCGTTATAGTCAGCCGGAGCAAAGAGCTTGACCGGAACACCGAGCAGCTCGGCGGTCTTTTCTTCCAGGCATTCATAAGCACGCAGGCGGTCAGAGGCGTTTTCACCGCCCAGAATGCCAATGCGGAATTCGGTGATCTCTTCTGCACCGGCGACAGAAGCGTTGAGAGCGATCATGCTGACAGCAGCAAGCGCAGCAACTTTGGAAACGATTTTCATTTGGGACACTCCCCGAAGGTCTGAATCAGATGACGTCTAAAGGTGCGCAGGCGGTTTAGACCGCTGCTGCCGCCGGGGTCATCGCACCGGCGGATTCCTGAAGGCCGGGCTTGCCGGCATCAATTGCTGTGGAGGTGGCTGCTTCGTTGAAGCTTTCGTCCGCACCGTAAATCTCGCGCGCAGCGCTGGTGGTGAGCTCTTCCGGTTTTCCGTCGAAAACGATGAAACCATCCCGCATGCCGATCACCCGGTCACAATAACTGCGTGCGGTGTCGAGCGTGTGGAGGTTGCAGATGACCACCTTGTTGTCGCGTTCGTGGATTTCGCGCAGCGCGTCCATCACGATCTTGGCGTTCATCGGATCGAGCGAGGCGATCGGCTCGTCCGCCAAAATCATGTGCGGGCTCTGCATGAGCGCCCGTGCAATCGCAACGCGCTGTTGCTGTCCGCCAGAGAGCTCCTCAGCGCGTTTGGTCGCTTCCTGGACGATCCCGAGGCGGTCCAGGGCAGCTAGAGCATCGCTTACGTCGCTGGCGCTGAAGATGTTGAAAAGGCTCTTTAGCGTACCATGGCCGTTCAGGCGGCCCAGCATCACATTGGTGACGACATCGAGACGGGGAACGAGATTGAACTGCTGGAAGACCATCGCGCAGTCGCGCTGCCAGCGGCGCATCATGGCGCCGCGCAAACGCAGAATATCCCTACCCTCAAACAGGATCTCACCCGACGTTGCCGGCGTCAGCCGGTTGATCATCCGAAGGAGCGTTGATTTGCCTGCGCCCGACCGGCCGATAATGCCGACCATCTGCGGTTCATCGATATTAAAACTGACTTTATTGACGGCAGTCCGAGACCCGAAGGTCTTGGTTACATTCTGAAAAGCAATCACGCGCCAGCCCTGTCGTGTTGGTTCATTTCGCCCGGCGACAAGGCCACTGGAGGATTACAATTGGATGACAGGATTTTGACTTTAAGGTCAAAGATTTATGTCAGTTCGGTGACAAAGCGATTCAGCAAACTCGTGTACACATGCGGGTACGCGAAAAACCGCCGGAATTTGCAAGACTTACGACAATAAGACCGGTTTTTGCTTGCCCTGGCTTCATGACGCTGAATTCCAGACTTTCGGGAGACAAAACCCGGCTGTTTTTGTTTTCCCCGCTGTAAAACACTCAAGAAAAATGCTGCTTGCGTCATCGCAACGTCATCAAACCTTCACCAATGCTGTTTCCCCGCTCGCTACAAAGCCATGCCAAATCATGCTGAAGATCCATGGAGACCCGATGTCCGCCCCCACTCAAAAACCATCCCTCACCGAAGCGCCGAATATCCATCCGCAAGCAAATGTTCTGAGCTGCGAGCTGGGTGTGTGGACGGAGGTCGGAGCGCGGACCGACATGCGTGAAAGCCGGATGGACGACTATTCCTACATCGTGCAGGAATGCGACGTTGTCTGGTCAACCATTGGCAAGTTCTGTTCGATCGCGCGGCGTGTTCGCCTCAATCCGGGAAACCATGCGACCTGGCGGGCTTCCCAGCATCACTTCACCTATCGCGCAGCTGCCTATGATCTCGGAGAGGACGACCAGGACTTCTTCCAATGGCGCAAGGACGACTGGGTGACGCTCGGGCACGATGTGTGGATCGGTCACAACGTGACGGTGCTGGCAGGCGTCACGATCGGAACGGGCGCAATCGTTGCCGCCGGTGCAGTCGTTTCAAAGGATGTTGCGCCCTACACCGTTGTCGGAGGTGTTGCCGCCAAGCCAATCAAGCGCCGTTTCAGTGAAAACCAGGCAGACGCACTCATGGAAATTGCCTGGTGGGACTGGAGCCACGCAGAGCTGAAAGAGCGCCTGCCTGACTTTCGCAACCTGTCAATCGATGCCTTTATTGAAAAATATCGATAGGTGTCTTCGAGAAGACCCCTATTGAACATGTGCACTCCCGGATGCTTTGGTTGTTCCGTGTGAACAAAATTGGATCCGGGACCATGGTGAAACGAGTTGCCACATGCAGATGTGGACAGTTGCGCGCCGTTTGCGAAGGTGAGCCGGTGCGCATCTCCGCCTGCCACTGCCTTGAATGCCAGAAAAGAACCGGTTCCGTTTTCGCCGTCCAGGCCCGCTGGCCGGACGAGCAGGTCACCCTCTCCGGCAAGTTTTCGGAATGGAAAAGAGACTGTGACAGCGGCCATGTGGCGACCTACAGGTTCTGCCCGACCTGCGGGTCGACGCTTGCCTTTGTCATCGAGGGCTGGCCCGGCGTCACCGCCATCCCGGTCGGCGCCTTTGCGGACCCGGAGTTTCCAAGTCCGCGTTTTTCCGTCTATGAACACCGCAAGCATGCGTGGGTCACTGTTCCGGGCGACGACGTCGAGCATTCATCAGACCCCTCTATTGCCTTCACCCAAGGAGAACTCAGGAAATGAAGGATGACGTGCGGCCGGCCGCCAACGGCGCAGACGTTCCAGCGGCACTCGGTCTCAACCGCATCATCATCTACGTGCGCGACGTGGACATCAGCGCATCCTTCTACGCGTTTGTCTTCGGCTTCAAAGTCCTGAACGTTCCGACGGACCGTTTGACCGAACTTGTGTCGGAAAACGGCGGGGCGACACTCTTGCTGCACAAGGCGGGAAAGGCACAAAAGCTTGGTCAGGTTGCCGTCAAGCTGGTCTTCGATGTTGAGAACGTGCGCGCCTTTTCCAAGGCAGCTGCCGCAAAGGGCCTCAAGTTCGGAACCGTTCACAAGGCGGACGGCTATGAATTTGCAAATGCCAAGGATCCGGACGGCAATTCCATCCAGATCTCCAGCCGGGCCTTCAAGGCATCCTGATCCGCCCTCACCTTCTTTGCTAAGTCATCCGAATCTGAAATTCGTCGCCTTTTACGGCTCCCTCCGAACCACCTTCGAAGCCAAATGAGTGACTAGCAAGTTTATGTTTCTAGGGTGATTTTCGAGTTTGACGAACGCTCCGGCGAGCGCCGCAGCAATGTGGCGTATTTCACATTCGTCACACGAGCCGTTTTGTGGCTACACTCACTCCATGACGATCGAAACGGCAGTTCTTCAATCCAGCCTTGGTCCTTCCCTGCGGCGCTGGCGCATTCTCAACCGGGTCAAGCAGCAAGCGCTTGCCGAAGACCTCGGTGTGTCGCAAAGCAGGATTTCCCGCTGGGAGAGCGGGCACACTGAACCGGACGCGTTCGCACGCCGGAAGATCACGCAGCTGTTGCGCGCACGGCCGGAAACCGCGTCGGATCGGGCCCTGCTTGATCTTGTCACCGGAGCTTCCAACCCGGTGCATCTGGTCTGTGACCTCACGCACCGGCTCCTTGCAGCCTCGCCCACGCGAACCCGATTTTGGCATGTTCCCGTTTCGGATCTGATGGACAGGCCCTTGTGGCGGTTTGCGTCCGAGAGCATACGAAGTGTCGAGCACGAGCTTGGCGACAGAGGCTGGTATGAACCGCTCGGCCCTGACATCCTTTATCGGACCGAACGTGCGGATTTTGCCGAGTTGACCATCCCCGAAAGCCAGATCCGGATATCGCGCCTCGCGCTTTCCGACGGTCGCTTTGCGCGGCTGGTCAGGGACGAACCGACAAAGCCTGCATAAATTATTCGACCCGTCGCATGGGCGGATTTTGCCCGCTATCATCGGACCCATGTCGCAGTCCGATTCAATTCCAGCCATACCCGCGCACCGACTGGACGGCATTCTGAAGTTCCTTCAGGCGGCCGAAAAGCTGAAAGATACCTTGCGATCAGGGTCATCGCGCCAGGGCCGGCCCGAAAGCACCGCGGAACACAGCTGGCGTCTCGCCCTGATGGTTCTTCTGTTCGAAAAGAACCTGGACGGTGTCGACTTTCTGAAACTCCTCAAGCTCTGCCTGATCCACGACCTCGGCGAAGCGATTTCCGGCGATGTTCCAGCGCCTTTGCAACAGGAGGGCGACGACCGTGAGGCACGCGAACGCAGGGATTTTCAGACTCTTTGCGAAGATCTGCCGGCCGATCTGGCCACTGAGCTGCTCGCACTGTGGGACGAGTATGCCGGCGCGGCGACGGCCGAAGCGCGTCTTGCCAAGGCATTCGACAAGCTGGAAACAATCCTGCAGCATCAACTCATGCCGCCGCAAAGCGCAGAGTTTCACGCGTTTAACCTCGGCTACGGACGCAACCGTACGGATGCGTTTGAACTGACCCGCCAGATCCGCGCCATCGTCGACGGCAACACCCGCGAAATCATCGCAAAGACGCAGGATCGTGCCGATTGAACATCATTGCGAACGCTCAGAGCCGCGAACGCCGCCGTATCTACCGGACGCCTTGATCGCTTTTGGTAAGGTAAACTAGGCTGCAGGTCAGATCGCTCATTTCGGAGGAAACGACAATGTACTCCATCCTGCCTCGCAGCAACGGTCCGGTTCTTGGTGTCGAGGTGTCCGGCAAGATCGATATCGAAGAAGAAAAGTCGCTGATTGCCAAGGCCGATGAGCTGATCGAAACCTTCGACAAGATCGATATCCTGGTTGTTCTCGGCGATCACGTCGGGATCTCATTCGAAGCGGCCGTTTCAGACATCAAATGGGTGCTGACCCATATGCCGCATATTCGAAAAGTCGGGATCGTGGCGGACGGCAAGTTGCTCGCCGCGCTCATCGCGGTCGACGCAACTTTCGCCAAGATGGCCGGCATTGAGGAAAAGCACTTCGACCGGGACGAAATCGAAATTGCCTGGCACTGGATCGAAAGCTGACACGCCTTCTGACAGGAAAACGAGCCGCTACAGCTTGAGAGCAAAGGGGCCGGTCACACCAGGTGCGACCTGCCCTTCCTGTCAGGAGAGCCCCGACTTTCTTTTCCGCAGAACCATCGTAAGGATACGCTTGCGATCGACATGACGCCTGTAAGGCCCGGCAAGGACATCCTGACGGATCGCATCTTCAAGCCGCGAGAAAAACTCATCCGACAGGCGGTGAGCGTCCCTTGCGCTTGCGGCGCACCGGTTGAACAGCTGCGCTTCCAGCGTGTTCTCAAGAACCGCCCGGTCCGCTTCAACCTTGTGGCGGGCATAGAGTTCGGGTTGATCCAGCAGATAGGCTTTCGGATCACTCTCTTCTCTTGAGCGCGATGTCACTGCAAGGTGGTCAATCTCACAGGCTTCAGCAAGAACCTCGTTCTGCAAAATCGCATCGCGGGCATCTTCTTCAGTCAGGAACCAGATCGGGAACAGGAAGTTCTCAACGTGGTGCTGCTGTAACAAGCCGTCGGACACCATGTCATGCATGACTTCAGTCGACATCGCGATCACCGCGTTTTTAGACGGAATGATCCCGTTCCGTGCAGAAGTGTCCTGCGCTGCGCCCATTGTGGAAACAACCAGACAGCCACCCGGCATCAGCTCTTCCATGCGTTTTGACACGAAGAGCGCAAAGTCGTCCTTTGCCACCTGCCTGAGAGCCTGATATTGCCGAGACGGCAACTCAGAGAACCACAGGGCATTTGGAGACGGCATGAATACCTGATGCCTCAGCCAGTGCGTTGCATTGAACGCTGTTGCAAGAGCAACGGAGCCACTGCACAGCATCTGATTGTAGAAATTGCCGGCAAGCATCTCGACCTGCGGGCCCCTGTCTTCGTGAATCAGGCCATCCTTGCCCAATACCGTAGCGCGCAGGGATCCCCAGTCGTTGCCGGGCAGGTCCGCAAAACATGCCGAAAGTTGCTTTTTCGGGTTTTCGTTCGACCAGGCGTCCAGCACAGGACGAACGATGTTCAATGAACTCTGTCCCGGGCCACAACCGAAATCGGCCACTTTGGGGGCGTCCGTGTGGTTGAACGTGCGCAAAGCGAGCTCTTCGAGCATCCCGGTGTGCTCGTTTATATCCCTCAACCCGAGCGTTGGCTCCTGGTTGAAGTCGACCTGTTCGCCGGTCGTTGCCGCGAGAATTCTCATCCCGACTATTCTCCGTGTGTCTTATGACAATCTGCCTCTAAGGAGAATTTGGGGATGCTTTGCCAGCGCACAAATTAAGGCTTTGTAATCTTTATTTTACTTGCCGTGAAGACCACCCTGCAGGCGCGATTTCTGCCGGAAATCTTCAGCCTGCGGCAATTTGCTCCTCACTCAGGAACGCGACTTGTTTCACGTCGCCGTCCCGGACCTCGATCATGTGACCGTGCGGGACTTCAATCCAACAATCGCGTGCCTCGTCCAGAGGCTCGGAGACGACCACCACACCATCCATGAACTGGCGGTAATAGAGCGTGGGCGGCAACCTGTCAGACGCGTAACGGGCCGCGTAGAGCGTTTCGCCGTTGGACCAGGCGGACGCAAACCGCATGTGCGGTGTCGAGCCTGCGTATTTGGACAAGGCTTCGGCTTCATGGACTGCGCGTGCCATTGCCGCGCGCGGATGCAATTTCAGGCCATAGGCCAGCGCGATCAGGAACAGGCATTCGCTGTCCGTTCCCCCCAGACGCTGGCGGTAGAGATCGTCCGGGATCATGTTGTCGAGACGCCGGCGAACCTTGTCGTAGCCACCGACCTGACCGTTGTGCATGAACGACCACTCTTCATGGGTAAACGGATGACAATTGTCCCGTGTCGTTGCCGTGCCGGTGGAGGCCCTGACATGGGCGAGGAAATGGCCGGAACGAATGTTGTGCGCAATCTGCAAAAGGTTCGGGTCCGACCACGCAGGCCGTACGTCCTTATAGAGGCAAGGTGTTTTCCGGTCGCCATACCAGGCAACCCCAAAACCGTCCGCATTGACGGAGGTCTTGCACGACAGCGCGTTGCGGCTCTGGTCGATCAGCGAATGTTCCGGATCGCAAATGACCTCTTCAAGATATCTCGGAGCCCCGCTCCAGGCTGCCCAACGGCACATGTTCGACTTGTCTCCTTATGCGGCGTCCTTGACCGCCTTGAACCGCGCGGTTGCCTCGTCACAGGAATAAAGATCCGCAAGGGGATAAGGCGCACTGGCCAAGGCATCCACTGCGTCAATGATCTTATCCGCCTTTTCGGGCGTGAGAAGCACAGAAAAGTTGAGCCGCGTCCAACCTGGCTTTTTCAGTTCCTCGCCAGACAAGATACCTTCGCGAAGCTTTTCCGACTCATTCTGCGTGATCCCGAGCAGCCGGTGTGCGTAGGGTCCTGCACAGGCGCAGCCGCCGCGCGCCTGGATACCGTGAGCATCCGACAACATCCTTGTTACCAGCTGCTGATGGATGTAACCGCCACGTTCAAAATCGCGTATGCGGAAGGAAAAAACAGGCAAGACCCGACGAGCGTTGCAATTGCCCAGAAGTTCGATCGCAGGATTGGCCTGCCAGACGCAAAGCGCCCTCTCCCGCCAGGCCGCGTTGCGCTGGTCCATCAGCGCCTGGCCGATCGCCTCCTTGACGAGAAAAACAAGCGCTGAGCGTATGTCGCCGACAACATTCGGCGTTCCGGCCTCTTCTCGTGCGGCGATGTCCGGAGTGTAATCGTGCCCCCAGGGCGAGACGAAGCGCACAGTGCCTCCCCCCGGAAAGACGGGTGCGTCCATGCTGACAGCCTTCTTGCGGACGATCATCACGCCGGATGCCGCAGGGCCACCGATAAATTTATGCGGCGAGACAACGACGGCATCTTTCTGCTCTTCTGTCCCGGTGCCCATGTCGATGGGCAGATAGGGACCTGACCCGGCGCAGTCCCAGACACTCAACGCACCATGCTGCTTGAGAAGGCGGGTAACCGCCCGGTCGTCCGTAACGATGCCGGTCACATTGGACAGCAAAGAAAAGGCGCCGACGATCAGCCGCTTGCCGCCGGCTTGCTGCAACACGGCGCTCAGCTCGTTCATGTCCGGCCCGCCAGAAGGATCTTCGCCGATCTCAACCACATCCGCGCCGCTTTCGCGCCAAGGAAGAATGTCGGAGTGATGCTCGTACGGACCGAGCACGACAAGCGGCTTTTGTCCCCGCCGCGCCGCATCCGTCACGCCTAGAAGATGTACAAGCCGGTTTAGGCCCGCCGTTGCACCCGACCCGCAAAATACCGTCGCGTATGTTTGATCCGCGCCGCAAATGCGCGCAATCTCCGCACGTGCCGCTTCCCGCATCCGCGTCATCGCACTGCCGCAGTAAGACGCTTCGGTGTGACTGTTGGCGTAAACGGGCAGAACTTCCTCGAGAATGAAATCCTCGATCTGTCGAAGTGCCCTGCCGGACGCGACATAGTCGGCGTAGATCATCTCGCGATCTCCAAGGGGACCGGCCATGCTCACCCCTTCGCCAATCAAACCGGCTCGCAGGCGACCAAGCAGATCCGGGCCGCACAGTGACTTCTTGAAATGATCGATTGCGGTACCGGTTTCCTGAACCATTTACCCCTCCAATACGCTTTCCAGCAATCATATGACCATCTGAAATGGGAGATGTTCACCTAATCCGATTGTATTCAGAAGTATTTTGTGTCATTTGATCGTTCATGCAGGCAAAACTCGATCAGATTGACAGGTCCCTCCTGCGCGCGCTTCAGCGAGACGCGCGGCTGTCGCAGCGTGAACTGGCCGATATTGTCGGTCTTTCCCAGAATGCCTGCTGGCGGCGACTCAAGGCTCTTTATGAAAGCGGACTGATTGAGGGCCATACGATCAGACTGGACCCGGTTCGACTGGGGCTCAATCTCACTGTCTTTGTCATGATCCGCACGCGGCATCATTCCAAGGATTGGCTGGAAACGTTCCGGAGTGAAGTCTCGGCGATCCCGAATGTCATCGACTTTTACAGAATAGCTGGTGACTACGACTACATGCTGAAAGTCGTCGCGGAGGACATGAATGCCTTCGACCGTGTCTACCAGCGGCTGATCGAGAAAGTCGACCTGGACACCGTCACATCCTACATGACGATGGAGGCGATCGCGGATGCCCGCGATCTGCCAATCTAGGTCATTTCCTCAACGCATCCAGTAACCGGTGCGATTAACGCCGGCGATGTCCGCCACCTCTGTGCTTCTTGGCGGCACCACTGCTTCTGTTCGGCCGCGCCTGTTGCGGTCTCGCCTGTTGCGGGCGTGAACGATTAACGTTGCGCTTCCGGTTGACTTGCTTGTTGCCTGCCTGACGCGCCTTGCGGTCTCTGTTGAGGTGCGCAGGTGCCTGTCTGGTCTGCCTGGGCGGGCTGGCCGCCGGTCTTTGAGCAGGTCTTTGCGTGCTCGGCCTTTGGGCGGGTCTTTGGGTTGCTGGACGGTTGACGTTGGGCTGCTGCGCAGGCCGCTGGACGTTCGGCCGTTGTCCGGCCGGCAGGTTGGTCGGACGGTTGCCAGCGGGCCGATTCACGTTTGGCCGCTGAACGTTGCCCTGGCCGGCATTCGGCCGGTTTTGTATCCGGTCTCCTGCTGGCCGGTTCGCAATAGCGGCACCTGCTCCCGCACCGATGGCAGCCCCTGCCCCTGCGCCAATTGCGCCTCCATCAAGATTGCCCAGCCTGTCCTGGATATTCTCCCGAGATGGTGCTGCAACGTCGCCCCAGCGGCCTCCTTCGAATTTTTTCCAGTTCTCGCCGTCGCGGCGATAGACAGATCCGTCCCGTCCGGCGAAAACGTCACCACGGCGGTCGAGGCTCGCCACGCGGCCAAGGTTACCGTCCTGTTTCCACTGTCTCGCGACGTTCGCCTGGAGGTCGCGCGTGCGAGACCATTGCGGTCCGGAAACAACAGCCCCGCCCCAGGACCCGTAGATGCCGCGGGCACCACCGGCAACAATGCGGTTGCCGGTGCGCGGATTGTAGGCCGTGATGAAGCCTGCGCTGCCGCGCGGACCGCTGATGGCGGCTCCCCGAATGTATCCACCCGTCCGCGGATTGTAGATCCCACCACCGGCAATGCCCCGGCGCGGGCCATATGCGTAGCCATAGCGCCCGTATGTGCCGCGGATCGGGTTGTAGAAGGCACCGATGCCATAGGTCACCGGGCGCGGGAAATAGATCGGACGAATACCCGGGCGATACCAGGGCCGATAATACCAGCCGGATCCATAGACGAAGACGCCCCAGGCCAGGAACCCGGTCAGGTAACCCATTGTGTACCCGTACCAGACCGCATTCGGTTCGGTCTCGTAAACGCGGACGTAGGTGGTGTTGTAGACCGGCGACGACGGCGGGATGGTGTAGATCTCATCCGGAACAGACGTTGCGACGACAAAGGGGCCCTCCGGGCTGTCGCCAACAAACCAGACACCGTCTTGAAGAACGTAGTATTTTGCTCCGACCTGGATGACCTGATCGTTCGTGTTGACCGCGTAGGACATTGAGGTCCCCTCGATCGGTTCAAACTCCGGATCGCCCGCATAGGCGATATCGGCACTCACTGATCCGACTTCGACACGCGCGGTCGTGGGAATGCTTGCCTTCAGGCGCGCCTGGGCTGCTTCGGACGTTCCCGGGATCGATGACAGCACGGAATAGTAGGGTGCATCTTCCGGAATGTTCTGGAATTCAGGCGGCAAGCTCGGTGTTGTGAACTCCCACGGGCCTTCGAGCGAAGCCGACTTGAACCAGCGGCCGGATACAAGGATGTACCAGGTCGACGTGCTTTTCAGAAAGAACACGTCGCTATCCGTGTTGGACGCCCACTCCAGGTCCGTTGTTCCCACCGGTTCGAGTTTCGGCTCGCCTTCAAAGACAATCATTTCAGCGGGTTTGTCCGAATAAACGACCTTCGGCGGCTTGTTGTCGGCGAATGGCTCTGGCGGGATCGCCTCGCGGGTCTCCGACCAGTTGTCATCATCCGGCAGGTTCTTGATCAGGTCCGGCAGCTCCGAGACCGGTTGCCAGCCGCTCGAAACGTCCTTGGTGGTGAGCCAGGATTTTTCGTCCCGCAGATAAAACTCTGCTGTATCGTCGATCTTCAGGATGTCCCAGTTGGTATTGACCACGAAACTCAATCCCTGGTCACCCTTGACCGGTGCCATGATAGGCGCGCCTTCGGTCTGAACGAGGATCGAAGGTTCGGTCTCGATGAAGATCGGTGGTGCTTCTGCGTTCAGACCATCGACGTCTTCCATCCGCTGGTACTCGGCAAGACCGGCAGTAATCCGGTCCTCTTTCACCGTGATCGTCCCGGTCGGCATGATCTTGCCGACCTGCAGTGTCAAATCGGTCAGGGAAGACCGGTCCAGCGAGGAAAAGTCCAGCTGGGTCACCTGAATATCACTGACGGCAACCTCGCCATTTTGAGGATCTGCAACCGTTTTCCCGCTTACGCCGATCACCCCGAATACCGGCTGGGCGTCCTTGTCCTTGACGTACTCGGCAGCGACCAACGCCTTAAGCGTTTGGAAGTTGTCCCATTCGGTGAATTGCGGCTGATAAAGGATCAAGGTCGCGCCACCGTCGGTCTGGAACGACCGGGGCCAGCCCGTTGTCTGTTCGGGCTCGGTCAGCTGGAGATACTGGCCGCTTACAAAACCGTTCTGACCGTTGAACGTGACCGAACACCAGGCCCCCGTGTCGTCGCAGTCCTGCAGTTCGACCTGAGTGCCGTTCGGCACAGTTCCGAGCGTTCCGAACCCGGTGCCCGGCCCTTGCCGGAAATTCACGTTTGCGGTTGTGACCGCAGGCGCCGCGAAGGCGCCATTTACGAAAACGGTTTGTAAAATCAGAGCTGAAGACAAAATAACAGAAACAGTCTTGCGCATCTGGCCCTCCCAAAGGCGGAAAATGCATTCATTTGCAAAGTACTGGCACGCTGCACGATGCCAGGACACGAACAGCGGACCCAAAGCCGGAACACGTTCTTGCGCGGTTTTCTTTCCCGGTGCCGTGCGTCACAGGTCTCGAAAAACGAGCGGCGTTAAGGTGTTCTCACTGCACCATGACACAGTTTTTACAACCTCGTAAGGCTCGGAGATTTTTACAATGACGTATGGGAAACTCTCGATCGGAACCTGCCTGGTCGGCATCTTTCTTGGGCTCGCCGCGACAGTGGGAACGCCTTCGCAAGCGTCTGCAGCAACATTTTTCTGCGAAAGCACCAAATCGAAAAACGGCAACAAAAAGTACTGCAATTTCCTATTGTTCGATTCGAGTTTCAAACGGCATCGGCAGATTGTCGTCGCCCAGGGCGCGCGGCGGAACTTCAACGTCAATGGGCGTTACGATCTCTTTTGCGTGCTCGTACAAGACATCAAGGGTGTGCCGCGCAATATCGCGTATCGCAAGCAGCAATGCCGGAAGACCGACACGGGCATTGAATACAAGGTGCCGATCCGCGATCTCAATATGCGCCGCGGCATCGCCGGTTTCAGCACCAATGCGGCACAGGTTGTCCGGCCGGCTGACCGATGGTGACGAAAAACCGGCGCGACAAAGGTCGCGCCGGCAGGTCTGGGCAAAAACGCCCCAGAGGAACTCTCAAAAGGATCAGCAGGCAACCGACGACAGCGCGGACGACGTGAGCGTGACGGCCTGACCCGTGCGCGCGGACTGCTGAGCGGCAAGCCCCATCTCCACAGCGCGTCTACCGTCTTCCAACGAAACCTCAGGCAGATCCATCTCGCCGCGAACGACAGCAAGGAAACGCTCATGCTGATAGTAGGTGGATCCGTTGTGATCGCCGGCATCGAGGAGCGCTGGATCAACCGGAACCTCAATGCTGCGCGGGCCCTTTGGATTACGAGGCGAAATCACAAGCTGCGCAACCGGCGGATCGCCCAGCTCCGACGGCCAGAACCGGCCCGGGCCCGGCACAAAGGCTTCGATTTTTCCTTCCGGCCCGATCGCGACGACCTCTTCCTGATACCTCGCGCCTTCGGCGAACATGCAAAGATCCAGCAAAGCACGTGAGCCGTTTTCGAAGTCGACGATCACAAAGCCGTTGTCGAGCACGTCAGGCTGCTCGCCGTCATACATTTCGTCCTTGTAGTTGGCATCCTGCCCCGCGGACGCCATGACCCGCACGGGTTCGGATTTCATGATCAGCCTCATCAGATCGAAGAAATGGCAACACTTCTCGACAAAGGTACCGCCCGAATAGCGATTGAAACGGTTCCAAGCGCCGACCTTGTCGAGAAACGGGAACCTGTGCTCACGGATTGTCAGCATCTTGATGCCACCAGTGGTTTGTTCCACCTGGTCGATCAGCGCGGCAATTGCCGGCATGTACCGGTACTCCATGGCCACCCAAATCGGTGCAGGATACGCGGCCTTGAAAGCCTCCAGTTCCGCCGATTCCCTGGGATCGGTGAAGAGGGGTTTTTCAACGAGTAAGGGCAGCGGCCGTTTCTGTCGGATTTCCTGCATCTGCGGCACGTGGCAATGGTTGGGACTGGCAATCAGGATGCAATCCATTTCCTCAACGTCGAGGAGTTCGGACACCGATGCGACCAGTTTCGCCGAGGGTGCGATCTGAGCGGATTTTGCAGCCATTTCCGCGTCCGGCTCAAAAATCGCCGTGACCTCGGTGTCGGGCAAAAGCGCAATGTTATGCAGGTGCTCCTGGCCCATCATTCCGCACCCGATGACACCGTATCTCACCTTTTCAGGCATTTAAGTCTCCTTTTTCGGCAGGTTTCTTGCGACCTGCCTATTTCAATCGCTGTACGTAATGCGCCCTGTCCGTATCAAACCAGGTGCGCGAGTATTCGACCGGCTCTGAGCGATCCGCCCAGCTGAACCGTTCGATAAATCCTGTGAGAGTTCCCGGCGCCTTCGAAAACGCTTCGGGCGCCCAGTCCGGCACTTTCCCTATCGTTACGCGATCCTCAGCGCGCAAGATCCAGAAGCCGAGCTGTTTTTGATAAAATCTGTAGAGCGAATCCGAAAGCAGGTCCCGCTTCACAATTCCGCAATCGCCGTCGAGCCAGATTTCCTCAACTGCGATCATGGTATCATTGAGATAGCGCAGGCGACGGATGCGTGTTCCCTCCTTGCTCGTTCCGAATTCCGGCAGGTCCCGCGGCTTTCGCGTGCGCTCGACATTCAGGATGTCCGCCCGCGGCAGTCCGCCTCCTGTCAGCAACTCCAGGCGGAACATGGCGTAGATGCTCTCTTGCGTCCCTCCCTGTCGTATGTAATTTCCCGAACCCTGAATTCTTTCAAGTAAGCCTTTATCCGTAAGATCCGCCAAGGCCTTGCGCAGCGTGCCGATGGAAATACCGAGCTCGTCGGCCATGTCCCTCTCCGGTGGAAGGCGCTCTCCGTCGATCAGTCTGCCCGCGGCGATATCCCTGATCAGAAGCTCACTTATCTGCAGATAAAGAGGCAGTGCATTTGCCGACTGCGACGTGGATTGCATGGCGATTTTGGGCTCGGCTTTTTTAAATTGATACACTATTGATTTACATCAATGCGGATGATAAGCAAGAATAAATCGACGGTAAAGTGAAGCCGTTCGAAAACAAATGAAACCCAGGGAGTTTTGAATGACCGTCGTGCCCGTGACATCGCCGGATCTCGATGCAGCGGAAGTTTCCTGGTTTGCCGCCCTTTGCTCCGACGACTACCAGTTTCTGGGCGTTCCGGAGGGCCACCTGCGCTCTTCCTGGGAGCATTGCTCGAGCATCGTGAAAACCGCCGAAGAGCAGGGTTTTCGCAATATCCTGTGCCCCTCGTCCTATCAGGTGGGTCAGGACACGTTGAGCTTCGTTGCAGGCTGTGCGCCGATCACGGACAAGATCAATCTCCTGGCGGCGGTTCGCTGCGGTGAGATGCAGCCGATCATGCTTGCGCGCACCATCGCAACGCTCGATCACATGCTGAAGGGGCGCCTGACCGTCAACATCATCTCCTCGGACTTCCCGGGCGAGCAGGCTGACAGCGGCTACCGCTACCAGCGTTCACGGGAAGTGGTTGAGATCCTGAAGCAGGCCTGGACCCGTGATGAAATCAATCACGAGGGTGCAATCTACAATTTCAGCGGCCTCACCACGGACCCGGCGCGGCCTTACCAGACTGGCGGACCTCTTCTTTACTTCGGCGGCTACTCGCCTGCTGCGCTCGAATTGTGCGGGCAGCATTGCGACGTCTACCTGATGTGGCCGGAAAAGATCGAAGAACTGGAAGGCCGCATGAAAGCGGTCAATGCGGTTGCTGAAACCTACGACCGGACATTGGACTACGGCCTTCGTGTGCACATGATCGTGCGCGACACCGAAAAGGAAGCCCAGGAATACGCTGACTACATTGTCTCCAAGCTGGACGACATGCAGGGAACAGCCATTCGTGAGCGCGCGCTCGACGCGAAGTCGCTCGGTGTCAGCCATCAGGCCAAGAACCGCGAAGTTGCAGACGAGTTCGGCTACATCGAACCAAACCTTTGGACCGGTGTCGGACGGGCGCGTTCTGGATGCGGTGCCGCACTCGTCGGCTCTACCGACCAGGTCATGTCCAAGATCGAGGCCTATCAAAAGATGGGCATCCGGGCGTTCATCTTCTCCGGCTACCCGCACCTGGAAGAAGCCAAGCACTTTGGCACGCGCGTTTTGCCGAACCTGAAGACTTGCTCCCTTCCGCACGCTTATGGCCGCGTTCCGGCCGAAACACCTGCAACACCGCTTGGCAATGGAGTCCGCCGCTAATGGAACGTGTCACTCTTTCCGACACTCTGGAATTTTCCCGTCTGATTTATGGGATGTGGCGCCTCGGCGACGACACCGACACCTCGCCGGCCTATGTGGAGCGGAAAATCCAGTCGTGCCTGGACCAGGGGATCACGACCTTTGATCAGGCCGACATTTATGGTGGCTATACGGCAGAAGCGGTTCTCGGTGGCGCTCTGAAGGCGAACCCGTCCCTTCGCGATCGCATGGAGATCGTTACGAAGTGCGACATCGTTGCGCCCGTCGGCCGTTTTTCCGATGTGAAGGTGAAATACTACGACACTTCCCGTGCGCACATTGAAAAGTCGGTCGAGATCTCGCTCAGCGAAATGGCCATTGAGACGATCGATCTTCTGCTGATCCACCGCCCCGATCCGCTGATGGACCACTTTGAAACCGGGGCGGCACTCGATGACCTCATCAAGAGCGGCAAAGTCAGGAACGTCGGCGTTTCGAATTTCCGTCCCTGGGACTGGGAGCTTCTGGATTCGGCCATGTCGAACAGGCTCGTGACGAACCAGATCGAAATCTCACTTGCCGAAATCTCACCTTTCACCAATGGAGATCTTGCCTTCCACCAGCGCCTCGGAACGAAGCTGATGGCCTGGTCGCCGCTCGGCGGCGGCTCTCTGATCTCCAAGGGCGGTAAGCTTGGTGAAACCATGGACGAAGTTGCCGGTGCCTTCGGCGTTGACAGATCGGCGGTAGCAGTCGCCTTTCTGCTTACCCACCCGGCCAAGCTCCTGCCGGTCATGGGGACGAACAATCTCGAGCGCATCAGCACAATTTCGGATGCGCTGAAAGTCAGCCTGGATCGAGAAACCTGGTTCCGGCTCTACGAAGCCGCTCTTGGGCATGAGGTAGCCTGATGACAATGCAAAATGCCAATCATCCCGTCACCTTTGCGCCGCAGACCGACAACACCCGGCTGCTGCGCGATGCATTCGGCCGGTTCGCGACCGGTGTGACCATTGTGACAACCGGGTCCGAAGACGGACCGGTCGGCATTACGGCCAACAGTTTCTCGTCCGTTTCTCTCGACCCGCCGCTGGTTTTGTGGATGCCGGACAAGGGGTCCCGGCGGTTCCGCTATTTCGAGACAGCGGAAAACTATGCCATTCACGTTCTCAGCCACCACCAGGCCGAGGTCTGCAACGGTTTTGCCCGCAATGCACATGCGTTTGACCAGTTGCCGCACAAGATTGACGATAATGGCGTACCATTGATCGAACACTGTCTCGCCCGTTTCGAATGCAAACGTTTTGCGGCCTATGAGGGCGGAGATCACCTGATTGTTCTGGGCCAGGTCATGCAGGCAGAAATGCGTCACGGGGAGGCGCTGACATTTTTTGCAGGCAAGCTTGGGCAAATCGCTCCAAAGTGAGAGCGCAAGGCAGGACGGTAAACGCCCTGCCGACAAGAAGAAGTAGGGAGGAGCCCGGATGGGGGCATTGCTGGCGGTCCTAGCACCGCTCGCTTTCGTCAATTCGCAATTGCTGCGAATTGGCCGAGCGATAGGCATCATAGCCGTGGCCTTGATGGTCGTCGCGATCCTGATTCAGGTCGTGTTCCGATATGTTTTGAACAACGCGCTGCCCTGGCCTGACGAGGCGGCGCGTTTTTGCATGTTGTGGATGGCCGGCCTGATGGCGCCGACCGCCTTCCGGCGCGGAGGTTTTGTAGCGATCGACATGGTCAGCCATGCCCTGCCCCGCGTCCTTGGCGGTCTTTTGTCCCTGTTCCTTTTGCTTGTCTCGCTGGTCGTGCTCGTTGTGGCGGTCCAGATCGGATATGCCGAGGTCACCGGTTTTGGCGGAACTTTCGCCACCGCCTCGCTTTACGTCCCGGGCAACTTCACGCTCACGGAGTGGATCCGCGTCCCGCGCAGCTGGATGATGTATTCGATGTTTCTCGGCGCGGTGTTGCTGACGCTGGTCAACATCGAACTGATCTTGCGCAACCTCATCGCGATCCTGGGCGGACAGGAACGTTTGCCGACTATTCCCGATGCAGACATGGCGGGGGCTGACTGATGCTTATCTGGTTTCTTCCCGTCTTCCTGTTCTTCCTGGTTATTGGCCTGCCGGTCTTTTTCGGGCTTCTCGCCGCCCCCGGCCTGCTCCTCTACCTGAATGGCCAGGAACGCGACATCGTTCTGCTTTATCGTAACGTTTACAACGGTATGGACAGTTTTCCTCTAATGGCGATTCCGTTCTTCATGCTCGCGGGCGAGCTGATGAACAAGGGCGGCATCACCATGCGTCTCGTGGAATTCAGCCAGGCGCTGATGGGCCATCTGCGCGGTGGTCTGGCCCACGTGAACATCCTGTCCTCGATGCTGTTTGCCGGCCTGTCCGGTTCGGCGGTCGCCGACACGTCCGCGCTCGGATCCATGCTGATCCCGGCCATGGAAAAACAGGGCTATACGCGCAGGTTTGCCGCTGCCGTGACGGCCGCCTCCTCGGTCATCGGTCCGATCATTCCACCATCCGGCATCATGATCATCTACGCCTATGTCATGGGCGAGAGCGTCGCCGCGCTGTTCCTTGCAGGTATTGTGCCCGGCGTCATGGTGGGCGTCGGACTTATGCTCATGGTCCGGTTCATGGCCGACAAGTACGATCTGCCGAAGGCGCAGCGGATCGTCAATCCGGGCCAGACGATGAAGCCGGTGGAATACTGGTTCTCCTTCGTCGTGCTCCGGATCAATATTGCGGGCTTGCTCACTGCGATAGCAGTCATGATTGCCAGCGCTGCGGGCTTCGCCGGTTTTTCCGGCACCATGACGCTCATCCTGTTTGCCGTCATGATGGTGCTGTCACACATCTTGCTGATAAACCTCAGAAGCGCGGTTTCGGAAGACTTCCGAGTTGTCTGCAAAAAGGCCGTTGCGCCGCTGCAGACGCCGATCATCATTCTCGGCGGCATCCTGCTTGGCGTGTTCACGCCAACCGAAGCTGCGGCTGTTGCAGTGGCCTATGCGCTGATCATCGGGTTCTTTGTCCTGCATTCCCTGAAACCCAGTGAAATCCCGGGTGTTTTGAACCGTGCCGGGATCACCTCCGCAGTTGTTCTGCTGCTTGTTGGTGCCGCGATGGCCTTCAAGACGGTCGTCAGCCTCAGCTATGCGCCACAGATCATGGCGGACTTCGTTCTGTCCTTGTCTGAAAACCCGCTGATCCTGCTGTTCCTGATCAACCTGCTGCTGTTTATCGTCGGCATGTTCCTGGATGCAGGCCCGGCAATCATCATCCTTGGACCGATCCTGGGACCGATTTTCGCCTCCATGGGCGTCGACCCGATCCACTTTGCCATTATCATGAGCGTCAATCTGACCATTGGTCTGGCAACGCCACCAATGGGGCTTGTTCTGTTTGTCGCGGCGTCGGTTTCAAAGGAACGGGTTGAAACCATTGCCAAAGCGATTCTACCGTTCCTGGCGGTGGAGATAGCGGTGATCTTCCTGGTCACCTACATTCCGGCAATTTCGATGACGATCCCGCGATTGACCGGATTTGCCAATTGATCTTGAGCTTGAAATGGGAGGTACCTGATGCTCAAATCTGCACTGAAATCACTCACTGTCGCGGCGATGCTTGCCGGATCCGCGATGAGTGCCGTTGCCGCCGATTACACCTTGCGCGCGACGGCCAACTCCAACGAAAACGACGAAGACTATGACGGCCTCATTGTCTTCAAGAACTATGTGGAAGCCGCTTCGAACGGCGCGATCGAGGTTGAGCTGTTTATCGGCACGCAGCTGTGCTCAAACGGCTCCGAATGCCTTCAGGGCGTCGCTGACGGGTCTATCGACATCGTTATCCAGACGTCGGGCGGTACCGCTGGCGTGTTCCCGTTCGTTCAGGTTCTCGACCTGCCCTACCTGATGTCTGATGACCGCGTTGCCGAGGCTGTGCTTGCCAACGGCTCTTCCTTCGTCCGCAAACTGCAGCAGATGACCAAGGACCGGTCCGGTGGTGCGGTGCGCCTCATGACAGTCGGTAACACCGGCGGCTGGCGGAATTTTGCCAACACCCAAAGACGGATCCAGGGCCCAGCCGACATGGACGGCCTGAAAATCCGGACCGTCGTGGCAGACCTGCCGCAGGAACTCGTCAAGGCGCTCGGTGCTTCCCCGACCCCGATCCCGTGGCCGGAACTCTTCACCTCTTTCCAGACTGGTGTTGTTGAAGGCTCCAAGAACGGCATCACCGACATCATGAGCATGAAATTCCCGGAAGCCGGCCTGCAGTACGTGACGCTGGACGGTCACGCCTACATGGGCGCGCTCTGGTTCATGAACAATGAGCGTTTCATGTCCATGCCGGAAGACATGCGCCGCGTGATCCTGGACGGTTTCTACCAGCTCCAGCAGGCAACCTTCGCGTCGCCGAAGCGCAAATCGATCCAGGCTTACGAAGAATTCGTTGCCGGTGGTGGTGATCTTTACGTGCCGACGCCGGAAGAAAAGGCTGCCTTCAAGGAAGCGGCTGCTCCGGTCTATGACTGGTTCAAGGCAAATATCGATGGCGGCGAAGAGATCTTTGAATCCCTGACCGCTGCAGTTGGTGAAGCCGAAGCCCAGATCAACGAAGTCTACGTCGAAGAGTTGAACTGACCCATTGGCCCCGGCGGATGTCAATTCGCCGGGGCTTCTTCCGGTTTCAGGGACCGGTGGACTTGAAATAGCTGCGCGGTGATTGACCCCGCGCTTTCGTGAAAACCCTGAAGAACTGAGAATAACTGCCAAAACCGGCAGCAAGGGCGGCAGAGGTCAAGTCCCTCACCTTTCCCCGTTCCACCAAGTGGTCGACATGGTCCAGTTTCAGTCCGGTTCTAAATTCCTGAAGCGTGCGCCCGACTTCCTTTTTGAAAACCTGGGCAAGCCTGCTTTCACTCAGTCCCGCTTCCCGTGCCAACCGGTGCAGCGGCATGTTCGGATCCGCTTGCAACAGCACCGCAGCCCGGTCCACCGCCGGATGAAGGCGTCGCGACGCCAGGTTGGCAGCGCTCTGCCAATGCGCCCATGCCCTGGCAAGCCACCAGCGCAAACCAGCCAAACGCACCGAAGCTTCCCCCGCCTGGGTGACGCCTTGTGCAATCACATCCAGTTCCGTCGCAGCCGAGCGCGTAATCACACGCGGCGGCAAGCCCTCACCCGCATCCGAGATGGCCAAGGGGGGCATTTCCGGCGAGCCTCGCAGATCATCCGGCAAGATCCTCGCGGAGATGAGAAACACCCACATGTCGAAATCGGGCTGGTCGCTCAAAAGGAAGTGCGCCTGCCCCGAAAGGGCCCACAACAAGGTTCCAGCCCGCAATTCGACGAGCGTCCCGTCGACAACGTATTCGGCGCTTCCGGTGAGAGCATGCAAAACGACGAGTTCCGCGTGACGGCCCGGTTCCGCCGCGTGGCGGCGCCGGGCCGAGCGTTTCCAACACGTGCCACCCGGAGCATCGATGACCAGAGGATGAGGCGCCAGTTCAATCATATCTGCAATGTATTCGCCCGTTCATGCAAAGATTTCCTTGAATTTTGCGTTATTCTGCAATCAATCTCAAGGAGGAACACATGAGCGAGACGACAATGGCGACCTTTCGCAAAAACGGCTACGTCGTTTTTCCAGGCGCTCTTTCAGAAGAAGAACTGACGCTGCTGAGAAAAACATGCAATACCTTGCTGGACGAGCCGGTGGACGACGGCGGACACAGCGGACGGCACAAGATCGGCCTCGGTCAAAGCCGTCGCTTCCTGGCGCATCGGCATGCAGAGTTCCCAGACGTGGAGACGTTTTTGCTCGGCGAGAAAATCTCGGGCATCACCAATGCCTGCCTGGGTGTTTCCGGGCAGCTTTTCAATGAGCAGTTCGTCGTCAAAGGGTCCGGCACCGGCGCCAGTTTCGCCTGGCATCAGGACGGAGCCTATGTCGGCTTCGACCATACCCCATACCTGACTGTCTGGATTGCGCTTGACGACACCACGATCGAAAACGGATGCGTCTACGTCCTGCCGCGCAACCTGGACGAAAAACCGGATCTCGACCGGCACGAATGGCAGGAGGACTCTAACGAGCTCAACGGGTATTTCGGCGACGAGACCGGTGAGCCCATGACGTGTCCTGCCGGAACGATCGTTGCTTTCTCAAGCTTGACGCTTCACCGGTCCGGCCCCAACACCACTGACAACCTGCGGCGCGCCTACGTGTGCCAGTACTCCGCAGTTCCGATAAAGGATCCTGAAACAGGTGAGCTCAAGAGGTTTGCAAAACCGGTCGCCGAAATCGAGGCGGCGTAGCAAAAGTTTGTCTGTCTTTCCAACGCCCGGAGCGTGTCGTTCCGGGCTGACGGGGGCAATGTCACCTGAACGGGTACATCCAGACCCTGTAGTCATCGACCAGAGTCAACGACCTTTCGATTTCTTCTTGGGTCATCTTCTTGACCACTTCTTCCAACGAGATCGCAGCGTCAGGGTCTCCGCCGATAGCGGACAGCGTGTACCACATATACGCGCGCACAAGGTCCGGAGCGGGCATGCCACGGCCGACCTCGTAGTACCAACCGACGCCGGACTGGGCACCTGGATGCCCCTTCATGGCGCTTCTGAGATACCATTCGAAAGCCCGCTCGTCGTCGCGCTCGACGCCCAGTCCCATCGCGTACATGACACCGATCAGTTCCTCGGCATCGGCGTTGCCGGACCGCGCCGCCGGCCAGAGCTCCTTCATGGCCTCCTCAAACTGCCCGGCCTCCATCATGTCGCGCGCCTCTTCGATTTCGGCATGGGCAGGAAGTGTCACAAGCACAAGCCCAAGAGCGGCAGCCAGCATGGTCTTCTTCATCGGCTCAGGTTGATCCCTCTCGTTGTTTTTCTGTCTGCCCCCGCTTTTGCAGCGGAGCTCCCTGCCCCTATGACCGCGGACGATTTCATCGCCTTCGACAAGAAACAGGCAGCGCTCGGTCAGCTCCTCTTTTACGACAGGATCCTGTCCGGGAACAGGAATATCGCATGCGCAACCTGCCATCATCCAACGCTTGGAACAGGCGACCGGCTCTCCCTCGGCATTGGCGAAGGTGGCGAGGGTCTCGGCAAGGCACGAACGGCAGGGACTGGTGCCGACAAGATTAAGAAAAGGATTCCGAGAAACGCGCCAGGTCTCTGGAATCTCGGCGCAAAAGAGCTTCATACCCTGTTTCATGACGGACGGCTTTCCATCGCCGACACTTACGAGAACGGGTTCAACTCACCCGCCGAGGAATGGCTGCCGGAGGGTTTGAATTCACTGCTGGCGGCGCAGGCGATTTTCCCGCTGGTCGCCCAGTTCGAGATGGCCGGCAATCCGAAGGAAAACGAGATCGCTGGTGCCGTCCATGACCGGATCGATGCCTCCTGGCCGATTCTTGCCAAACGTGTCCGCGTGATCCCGGAATATGGTGCACTGTTTGTGGACGCGTTCGATCATATCGAAAAGCCAGAAGAGGTTACGATCGCCGAGGTCGCCAACGCCCTTGCTGCTTTTCAAGCCGTCGAGTGGGCGAGTTTCGACAGTCCGTTCGATCAATACCTGGCAGGCAACGCGAGTGCCCTGACACCTGTGCAAAAGCGCGGCATGGACCTGTTCTACGGCAAGGCCAACTGCGCAAGCTGTCATTCCGGCCCTCTCCTGAGCGACCAGAAATTCCACGCTATCGGCCTGCCACCCTTCGGGCCGGGACGGACGCGCCGCTTCGATCCGATGGTGCGCGATGTCGGCCACATGGGAGAAAGCGACCAGTTGGAAGATGCCTACCGGTTCAGAACGCCCATGCTGCGCAATGTCGAGTTGACCGCACCATATGGTCACAACGGCGCCTACCCGACACTTGAAGGTATCGTTCGGCACCATCTGGATCCGGATGGAATGCTGGCAAGATGGCAGCCGGAGATGGCAGCGCTCCCTGATGCGCCCTGGCTGGCACCGATCGACTTTGTGGTCTGGAAAGACAAACGCGAGATGGCCAGACATGCCCGTTTCCGGGACATCGAGCCCCTCGACCTTTCCGATCGGGAAATCACCGACCTTGTTGCTTTCCTGAAGGCGTTGACCGGCACTCAGTCCGTAACCGCGCCGCCCTTCGGCATTCCAGAAGACGTTCCAAGCGGTCTCCCGATAGACAAACCCTAAACAACCGGATTGCAAACAAAAATGCTTGCGGTCAGATTTTCGTCATTCCAGACGGTGTGGCGCAGCAACGCCATCACGTGATCCGGAAGATTGCATTGCGACTCCACGGTCGCAGGCTCGGGTCGGGCGGCTGGAAATCCCTCCGGCCGCCTGCAAAAGCACTCCGGTTACGCCGGACAGGGCTTTCCATGAAATGGCGACTGTGAAATATAGCGTGCAAATACTATCTATTGGGCGGTTCTCCTTTGGGTTGGCCAGCCCCATTGCATCTTCGAAAGCGTTTGGATGAAAAGCTACATCACGACCCCGATCTACTACGTCAACGGTTCTCCGCATATCGGTCATGCCTTCACGTCCGTGATGGCCGATATCCTGAAGCGCAACCGCCAGGCACTCGGGTGTGACGTGATGCTGTCCACGGGCGTTGACGAGCACGGTCAGAAAAACCAGGAAGCGGCCGCAGACCTGGGCATGAGCTACCAGGACTTTCTCGACATGCGCGGCAAGGAATTCCGCGAGGTCTTCGACCTTGTCGGGATCTCGTATGACTACTTCGTGAGAACAAGCCGCGAGGGCCACAAATCCGCTGTTGCCGAGATGGAGCAGTCGATCTTCGACAAGGACCTGATCGTCAAGAAGAACTACACCGGCATCTACTGCAAGGGCTGCGAGGAGTTCAAGAAGGAGTCGGACCTGACCGAAGACGGCCAGTGTCCACTGCATCCGACCATGCAGGTGGAGCACACGGAAGAGACCAACTACTTCCTGAAAATGGAGCCGTTCCGCGAACGGCTGCTGCAGCATATTGCCGATAATCCTGATTTTGTTCAGCCGGAAGCGTTCAAGAACGAGCTGAAACAAATGCTTGCGGAACCGCTCGACGATCTTTGCATCTCGCGGCCGAAAACCCGCGTGACCCTCGGCGTCGACCTCCCCTTCGACACCGATTTCGTGACTTATGTCTGGTTCGATGCTCTGGCCAACTACCTGACCAACATCGACTGGCCGAAGGAAGGGTACGAAGGCTGGTGGGCGGAGTGCGAGCACCTGATCGGCAAGGACATCCTGAAGCCGCACGGTGTTTACTGGCCGATTATGCTGATGGCTGCCGGTCTGCCTCTGCCGAAGAAACTCTCCGTGCACAGCCACTGGGTCGGTGCCGGCGGGGTCAAGATGTCGAAATCGATCGGTAATGTCGTCGATCCGATTGAGGTCGTGGACAAACTCGGCGTCGATGCGCTGCGCTGGTACCTCGCGCGGCACATGCGCGCCGACAGCGACAGCCAGATCTCCGTAGACCTGATCACGCAGAGCTACAACAGCGAGCTGGGCAACAAGATCGGCAACCTCTTGTCGCGCGCCGCGAAGTTTTCCAAGGCCCGTTTCGACGGAAAACTGCCTGCAGCGGGGCCGTTGTCTGCCGAAGATGAAGCGATCCGCAAGGCAGTGGTGTCGGCGACCGAAGGCATGGGCGCGTGGATCGATCTTGCCGATATCCCGGCACGGGTGCAGTCGATCATCACGGTTGCCGACGAAATGAATAATTATTTCGCCGAGCAGGCCCCCTGGGATCTCATCAAGAATGAAGAGACCAGAGAACGCTGCCAGACTGTGATCTACGTGACGCTCGATTGCCTTCGCGTCGTCATGGAAGCTCTGAAGCAGGTCATTCCGGGTTCGGCAAACAGGGCGCTTGCGATGCTGAACGCGCCGGAAACCGCCTGTCCCTGGACACCGGAACTCGACAAGCTGCAGGGCAACAGCGACCTTGGCGAGATCGAGACATTATTCCCCAGGGTGCAGTAGCCGAACGGCATCCGACATGCGGTCCCCGGCCTGATCCGGGGGCCACACGCTTCACTGCGCGCCTTGGTCTAGGCCCGCGGTGTCCAGCGCACAATTGGACTCCCTTTTGCTGCGGTCGCGCGACGGCGCGACCATGGGGTCCTTGCCGCGACTTTTCCCTCATCGGCAATATTTTTGCGAAGCGAAGGCACTGCTAGGGCTGCCGGATCAAGTCCGCTGCTGCCTGGTTGCCCAAAGGTACGCGGTCCATCAACTTGAGCCGGACTGCAGTGGCTTGTTTCTTCATATCACTGACACGTCGGCTCTAGCCGCCGGACAAACCCAGGGCTGCACCACGAATGCGCAAGGCGTAGGCGATTGCCCCTGGCTCTGCCCCCTGCTCACGCGCTTGTGAACACCTTCCTGGTCCAATCCTGACAGGCAGGTGTCAGGAGCTGTCTCCTAGTTTGAACGGTGCCGAGTGTGGTCGATCCCCGCTCAGGCAGATCAATTGTCCGCTGAAAATCAAAGATTTGCAGATAAAATACCCATGGAACGGCAAATATGATGCTTGTTGAAACATTGCTGAAAAAAATCAACAAAGACCAGATTCAGGGCTGCACCGCGCATTTATGCACCGGTGCGGTGCATTTCCCAACGTTGGATTTCGACCGTCGATCCTTACCTTCAACCCGCTTGGTGGCAGTCACAGGGCGGGCCGGAGGCATCAACGCCGCCGCCCTTGTGGAGGGAAATACATGACCTACCTAGATCATCGGAGCGAACCTGCTCCGGCTTCCGATCTGTTGGACTTCTTCGACGCAACAAGAACGCAAACAGAGCACCTTGTCTCGCCGCTCAACGACGAGGACATGGGTCTCCAATCCATGGAGGATGCAAGCCCGCCGAAGTGGCATCTGGCGCACACGACCTGGTTCTTTGAAGAATTTATCCTGAAGCCGTCCCTGCCCGGTTATCGTGCCCGGGACGAGCGTTTTGCAGTGCTTTTCAATTCCTACTACGTTCAGGCAGGCCCGCGTCACACGCGGTCGAAACGCGGGCTTCTCTCACGTCCGACCGTTGCCGACGTCATGGACTACCGGGCGCGGGTTGAGGACGCACTTCGCAACGGCCTTGAGCAGAACAGCTTCGCATTGGAGGAAAACCGGCTTGAGGAGCTGATTACGCTCGGCTGCCATCACGAAATGCAGCATCAGGAATTGCTCGTTACCGACCTCCTGCACGCATTTTCCTTCAATCCTCTCCTGCCGACCTACATTTCGAAATCGCCTAGCGCGGTTCTGCCGGTTCAAGACACCGCGTGGACCAGTCATGACGGCGGCCTCGTTGAAGTCGGTCATGACGGCAACGGTTTCGCCTATGACTGTGAAGGCCCGAGGCACAAGGTCTGGCTGGAACCTTATCGTCTGGCAGACCGACCCGTCACCAATGGTGAGTGGATCGCTTTCATGGAGGACGGGGGCTACGACACCCAGACGCTCTGGCTTATGGAAGGCTGGACAGTGCGTGAAACCAATGGCTGGGACACGCCGCTATACTGGTGGCGGCAGGACGACCAGTGGTGGACGTACACGCTCCAGGGCCCACGCCCTGTCGACCTTTCTGCCCCGGTCGTTCACGTGAGCTACTACGAGGCAGACGCCTTCGCTCGTTGGGCCGGCCACCGACTGCCGACGGAAGTGGAATGGGAAGCGGCAGCAGAGCCTACCGAAGTCAGCGGCAATTTCCTTGAAGCCGGGTCCATTCTTCCGCTTGGCCGCGAACCAACCCTCTGGGGCGATGTCTGGCAGTGGACCAGCAGCGCCTTTTCGCCCTACCCGGGTTTTCGTCCGCCTGACGGGGCCATCGGCGAATACAACGGCAAGTTCATGGTGAACCAGATGGTGCTGCGCGGAGGGTCCTGCGCAACCCCGAAGCTTCAGATGCGTTCTTCTTATCGAACCTTCTTCTATCCACATCAGCGCTGGCAGATGCTGGGGCTCAGACTGGCGGCAGATCAATGACCAAACACGTTCCTCCTGATCCCAAGGACAAAGCCTTCCTGTCTGACATTCTCGCAGGTCTGAAGGCGCCGCAAAAAACAATCTCCAGCAAATGGCTCTATGACGATGTCGGGTCGCATCTGTTTGAGGCAATTACGGAACTAGACGCCTATTATCCGACCCGGATCGAGCTCGGCATCCTGCGGGCGAATGTGCGCAACTATACCCGTCTTCCCGGAGCGCGCGGCGCTCTGGTTGAACTCGGGAGCGGCTCAAGCCGCAAGACCAATCTGCTGCTGGATGCGTTTGCAGACCTTTCTGTCTATATGCCGATCGATATTTCCGGCAACCACCTGAAAGAGGCAGCCGAGCGTGTCCGCCGCGCTTACCCGTCGCTTGCTGTCATCCCGGTTGCCGCAGACTTCACCCAACCCCTCGGGCAGTTGCCGCTTTTGCCCGAGCTTCCGGTTCTCGTGTTCTTTCCAGGCTCGACAATCGGAAACTTTGAACGGGATGAGGCCGCAGCGCTCTTGAGCAATATCCGTCTCGCCATGCCTGGCGCCACGATGATTGTTGGTGTCGACAGGCCAAAGGAAGAGGACGTGCTGCTGGAAGCTTATGACGATCCGGCGGGCGTGACCGCGGCCTTCAATCTCAATCTGCTGCAGCGGATCAATCGCCGCCTCGACGCGGATTTCAGTCTGAACTCCTTTGCCCATAGGGCTGTTTGGAATGCGGGTGAAAGCCGTATCGAGATGCACCTGGAAAGTCTGGTGGATCAGTCGGTGCAGGTGAATGAAGAGACGATCGTTTTCAGAAAAGGCGAAACAGTCCACACCGAGAACTCGCACAAATACGACGAGGATGCCTTTTCCGGGATTGCGGATCAGGGCGGCTGGCACGTCATCGACCGGCACTTTGACGACCGGAACTGGTTTTCTGTCTATACGCTGCAAGCCGGAAACGGTTAGGACAACCCCTCAATGTCCCTGTTCGCTTCCTCTTCGAACGCTGCTTCAAGGACGTCGGCCAGGCGCCGGGCGGCAAGTCCGGCGTCGGAAGCGGTGGCGAGCAGGACCTCGGTGTTGTCCAGAAACGGCATGCGCTGCCCATTGTCGGTAAAGAGGTCGGCCGGAGCCATGTGGCTTGGCAGGACCGCCACGCCCAGCCTGGCACGAACGGCCGCAAGTGTTCCGGCCAGCGAACTGCAGACGTAAGCAGCGCGCGGCTCGAAACCTTCGCTGCGAATGGCTTCAAAAGCCCTTTTTCTGTAGACGCAAGGCTCCGGACTGACCGCCAGCGGCAAGCCGGACTTCGGACTGAACAGGCTCTCGTCCGCCGCGACCCAAAGCAGCGGCTCGTCCCAAACACGCTGCCCGCCGATCGCGGCCGCAGGTTCGCGCTTGAGCAGCACCACATCCAGAGCGCCTGACCGGAATTTTTCAAGAAGGTTGAGCGTCAGATCGCAGGTCACTTCCAGACTGGCTCCCGGATAGGCTTCTGCGTAATCCGCCAACGCTTTCGGCAAATAGCTGGTGGCAATGTCTTCCGGCGTTCCGAGCCGGACCAGCCCTGAAACCTCGTGACCGCGGAATGCGGAAAGTGCCTCGTTGTTGAGCTCCAGGATTCGCTGTGCGTAGTCCAGAAACCTGGTACCGGCAGGTGTCAGAACGACATTTCGCGCGGTTCGGCGTAACAGCCGTTCGCCAACCAGATCCTCCAGTTTTCGGATCTGCAACGAGACGGCAGATTGGCTTCTGAAGAGGCTCTCGGCAGCTTTTGTAAAACTGCCGGTGCGGCTCGTCAGAACGAAGGCCTTCAGCAACGCGGGGTCGATCGTGTCCATAAGTTCACCATTATGAGTTTTCTCAATCCAAATACTGAAAATTATTAATTTCCGCAATTCGATCAAGCCCCCTACATCAGGCGCGAACACCGATACGACCCTTCAGGAGAAAAACATGAACGTTCACAGTACCCAGGCCGCCTATTCGATTGCGCCAGCCAAGACCGCCCAGGTCGCCGTTGCCTATGGCGACGGGATCGGTCCGGAGATCATGAGCGCGGCCTTGCGCTGCCTGCATGCGGCAGGTGCGGAGATGGATCTGCAAGAGGTCGTCCTCGGTGAAAAGGTTTATGAAGCCGGACACACGTCCGGGATCATGCCGGAAAGCTGGAATGTGCTGCGATCGGCCGGTGTTCTGTTCAAGGGCCCGATCACGACACCTCAGGGCGGCGGCTACAAATCGCTGAACGTGACGATCCGGAAGTCGCTCGGGCTGTTTGCAAATATTCGTCCCTGTGCGGCGCTGACGCCCTTCATTGCCTCAAATCATCCGGGCATGGATGTGGTCATCTTCAGGGAAAACGAGGAAGACCTTTACGCAGGTATTGAGCACAGGCAGACAGACGAGGTCTTCCAGTGCCTGAAGCTTGTCTCCGTACCCGGAACGGAAAGGATCATCCGGCACGCCTTTGAATATGCCAGGTCAAACGGGCGCAAGAAGGTGTCCTGTTTTTCCAAGGACAACATCATGAAACTGACCGACGGTCTGTTTCACAGGATGTTTGACAAGATTTCGGCCGAGTATCCGGAAATTGCGGCCGATCACTGGATCATCGATATCGGTGCCGCAAAGCTTGCTTCCAATCCCGAGATGTTCGACGTGATCGTGACGACCAATCTCTACGGCGACATCATTTCGGATATTGCGGCAGAAATCAGCGGGTCGGTCGGGATCGCACCGTCCGCCAATATCGGCGAAAGCTTTGCCATGTTCGAGGCAATCCACGGATCGGCGCCCGCGATTGCCGGTCAGGGGATCGCCAACCCTTCCGGTCTGATCCTCGCCGGTGCGCAGATGCTCATTCACGTTGGTCAGCAAAGCGCTGCCAGCAGGCTTCAAAATGCCTGGTTGAGGACGATCGAAAGCGGTATCCACACGCCCGACATCTACTCGCCCGATCAAAGCAGGGCAAAAGTGGGAACGGAAGAGTTCGCCGATGCTATCATCGACAACATGGACCAGCTTCCGAAACTGCTGCGCCCGGTCTCCGTTCAAAGCCGTCAGACACCGCTCAAAGTTTCCACACCGGTGCGGCCAGTGCCGGCCCATAGGCGGCTTGTCGGCGTGGATCTCTTCGTCCGGGACACAGTCATAGATCCGAATGATCTGGCAGTAAGGCTTGTAGCCGCGACGCAGCAGTGCACCGGGAAACTCACAATGATCACCAACCGGGGCGTCAAGGTTTGGCCGGCTGGTTTGCCGGAAACCTTCAAGACCGACCACTGGCGGTGCCGCTACGAGCACGATGAGGGTCAAATGACGCAAAAGGACGTCGCGGACCTGATCATGGCCTTGAGCAACCGGGAGATCGAGGTGATCAAAACCGAAAACCTTTACACCTTCGACGGCATTCCGGGCTATTCGCTCGGCCAGGGTCAATAACCTTCCTGCGCGGCTTGCGCCGGGCTCATGAACCGCTCCGGAACCCTTAAACCGGAGCGGTCTACCTTTCTGCGATCGCCAAGCGCAGTGCGAGTGCGCCAAAGACCGTGCCAGCGACACGATTGAGCCAGACCTGTGCTCTGGGCGAGCGGCGCAAAAACGTGCCGAGCACTCCACCACCGAGCGCAACGCAACCAAAAACAAGAATGGTCGCGACGATGAAAAGGCCGCCGAAGAGCAGTATCTGAACCGGCACAGAGCCCCTTGCCGGATCGGCGAATTGCGGCAAGAAAGCCAGGAAAAAGATCGCAATCTTCGGGTTGGTCACGTTCATTACAATCCCGCGCCGGTAAAGCGCCTGGACAGAGAGTGCAGGTCCGTCGTCGTCAGGCAAATCGGCACTGCCGGCGCGAAAGGCCTGATAGGCCAGGTAAAGCAGATAAGCGGCCCCGATCAGCTTGAGCATCGTGAACGCAAGCGCGGATGTCTCGAAGATCGCAGCAACGCCAAGCGCAACGGCCATCGTATGTACGATCAGTCCTGTGCACAGGCCCATCGTCACGACCAGACCGGCGAGACGCCCGTAGAGCGCTGACTGGGTCAGGACGAAAACATTGTCTGGACCCGGCGCTAGGCCGAGCGCAACTGCGGCAACAAAAAAGACACTCAGGACATCAAACGGAATCACCACGCACCCTCCAAAGTCTTCAGGGACGAATGAACGGTGCGCCGCAACAGGTCAAGCCTGCGGGATATGAGGGCCGGACCATCGTCTCACGACGGGCGCATGCGTGCGCCGTCCGGGTCGAACAGCGGACCGTTGGTGACAACCGCCCTCGAAAGAACACCCGCGATGTCGACATCGACAACGGCGCCCGTTGCCAAAGGCTGCTCGACATGTGCGAGCGCAATAGGCTTGCCAACGCGATAGCCGTAGGCGCATGTCGATGTCTGACCGACGACGTCGCCGTCAATAAGCAAGGGTTCGTGACCAAGCGGAACGGCGTCCGCATCCTCAAAGCTGAGAGACACGACTTTCGAACCGGCACCTGCACTCTTGCGTGCGGCAACCGCTTCTGCGCCAAGGAACCCGCCCGCCTTGCGGGTCATGGCGTCCAGGCCGACGTCAACGGGTGTCATGTCACTGTCCAGCTCATGCCCCATCGCGCAAAACCCCTTTTCGACACGCATCGACGTCTGGGCCAAAAGACCGGCAGGTGTCGCCCCTGCCTCAGTCAGAGCCTTGTAGATGTCCGATGCATTTTCTGACCGGCAGGTGATTTCCCAGCCAGACTCACCGACATATGACAACCTCGCAGCACGCACATGATGACCCGCGATATGGGCTTCGCCATGTTTGAAGTAGCCGATCCCGTTGAGCTCCGGCGCGCCTACTTCGCCCGCAATGCGCTCGCTTTCCGGCCCCATCAGCCCCAAGACCGCATACTCTTCGGTGCTGTCGGTGAGCGTCACGTCGAAGCCATCTGCGTGCCTTCCAAGCCAGGCAAGGTCCTTCTTGATGGCATTGGTGCCGACAAAGAGACGATAATGGGTCTCAGTGATGCGCTGGACAGTGATGTCGCTCTCATAAGTGCCGCGATCGTTCAGGATTGCAGTGTAGATAACAGACCCAGGCTTGCGGCCAACATAACCGGCACAGACTTTCAAAAGAAAGGCTTCGGCGTCAGGTCCCTCGACCTCGATCTTGCCGAAGGGCGATGCATCGAAAATCGCTGCCGTTTCATTTGCTGCCCGCACCTCGGCCTGAACGTTCTCAAACCAGTCAGGCTGGCCAAATTTCAACACCGGCTCTTCGGTCTTGCCGAAGTAGAGCGGACGCTCCCAACCGTAGAACTGACCGAAATGAGCTCCCGCGGCGCGGTATTCCGTGTCGAGCGGCAACCTGCGCAGGTTCCGGCCCGTCTTGAATTGTTTGCCCGGAAAGGCAATGTCGTAATGCGTTCCCAGGACCTCAGGTGCACGTTCCATTAGGTGGTCAACCGAGTTGAACACCGGCGCAAACCGCTTCGCGTCAGCCTCGCCGAGATCATAGGCCGGCGCGCCGTGAATGATCGTGTGGGCAAGGTTCATCCCTGCCCCGCCGCCGGCCGCCACCCCGACCGAATTCATGCCGCAGCCCAGGAAGAGCCCGCGCGTCTCGGCAGTCTCGCCGAGCATGAAGGTTCCGTCCGGTGTGAAGCTTTCCGGACCGTTCAGCAGCATTTTGACTTCCGCGGTCTCCAGTGCCGGCAGGCGATGAAGGGCATTCATCATCATCGGCTCGAAGTGATCCCAGTCTTCCGGAAGCAGGCCGAACTCGAAAGTCTCCGTCAGAACGCCGGGCGCGATCGGTTTGCCCATCGGTTCGAAGCAACCAACCAGCAAGCCGCCGCTGTCGTCGCGGATGTAAAGATGATTGTCATGGTCACTGAGGGTCGGTGTATTGCCCACGATGCCTTCGACGGGCTTGGTCAGAAGGTAGAAATGCTCGCAGGCGAGCAACGGCACCTCGGCAGCGGCCATGGCGCCCACTTCGCGAGACCAGAGACCCGTGCACAGCGCGATCGCGTCACACATGACGGTGCCCTTGCTGGTCTCGACACCTTTCACCCTGCCGTTTTCGGTCAGGATGCCGGTGACCCCGGCCTTTTCGATGAATTTAGCCCCAAGCGCCTTGGCACGCTTGATCAGCGCGGCGCACACGTCGGACGGACTGACCCGGCCGTCATCCGGCGACCAGACGGCCCCCAGGACATCCTCGTCGTTCATCAGCGGCCAGCGTTCCTTGGCCTCCCCGGCGCTAATGGACGTCGCAGGAATTCCGTAGGCTCTGGCAAGCGCCTCCTGCCGCTTGATATGCGTCAGGCGGTCTTCATTGGTCGCAATCGAAAGCGAGCCCTTCTGGATCCATCCGACCGCCTGCCCGGTTTCCTTTTCGAGCTGGCTGTAAAGCTCGACGGAGTACTGGATCATGCGCGTCAGATTACGGGAATGGCGAAGGGCGCGAACCTGGGCAGCGGAGTGCCAGGTGGTGCCGGACGTCAATTGGTTGCGCTCCAGCAAGATTGCATCGGTCACGCCCATCTTGGCGAGATGATAGAGGGTTGAACAGCCCATGATCCCCCCGCCGATTACGACGACGGGAGCATGCGTGGGAAGGGAATGAAAGGACATCGGGGGACTTCCACGTCAGCGACAAAAACTGCGGCACCGAAACATTTGTTTCAGGGTTTGACAAGATAAAAAACAAATGAAACAGTAAACAAATGGAAACTAATTCGCCGCCCCAGATCCGGACTGCGATTTCGGCCAGCTATGCTGAGCTGAGCGAGACACTGCGTATAGCAGCAGACTATATCGCTGAAAATCAAGTGGAAATCGCAACGAGAAGCCTGAGGTCGGTGGCATCTGCAAGCGGCGTTTCGCCGGCAAGTTACACGAGGCTTGCCCGTGCCATCGGATATTCTGACTATGAAGCGCTTCGCGAACAGGCGCGATCTGAGCTGAGCAAGCGCGAAGAAGACAGTTTCCAGGACAAGGCGCGGCGGCTCCGATCCGATGCCGATCTACCCTTGCTGCCGCGGCAGGTCGCTGCCTGTATCGACAATATTCAAAGTCTGATCGACGACATCGACCCGGAACTTCTGGAGCAGGTCGTCGACCGTCTGGCCAATTCACGCAAGATCGTTGTTATCGGCGCATTGGCCTCTGCCGGGTTCACCGACTATTTCGCCTATCTGGCAAAGTGGTTCGATGATCGCTGGATGGTTGCCGGCCGAAACGGGACGGCGCTCGGCACCGCCCTTTCCGGGCTTGGGCCGCAGGATACGGTGCTGATCATCTCCAAACATCCCTACGCGCACCGGTCTGTGCGCGCGGCCATGGTTGCCGCGGCAAGCGGTGCAAAAGTCATCGTGCTGACCGACAGTCATGCTTTTCCGGGATTGCAGTATGCTGACTTTCACTTCATACAACGTACTGAAAGTCCAAACTTTTTTTCGTCTTACGCAGCCACGCTGGTCCTCATAGAAACGATAACAGGCATGCTGGTTGCGCGAGCCGGGTCCGAAGCGGAAGCCCGGATCCAGGAGGTCGAGAAACATAATCGTTTGCTCGATGAGTTTGAAAATGTCTAGGGTGGAGATCCACGCTGGACAAAAGAAGTTTAACAAGAGGGAAGCCTAGTCAAATGATGATGAAAATGAACCTTGCAGGCGCCGTTTTGGCGTCAAGCATCGCATTCACCGGCGCAGCGTCCGCAGAAGAGTTCATAACCATCGGTACCGGTGGTGTGACGGGCGTTTATTATCCGACCGGTGGCGCAATCTGCCGTCTCGTCAACAAAGGCCGCAAGGACCACGGCATTCGCTGCTCGGTCGAATCCACTGGCGGTTCCGTCTACAACACCCGCACCATCCGCCAAGGCGAGCTGGACTTCGGCGTGGTTCAGTCGGACGTTCAGGCAGCAGGTCTTGCCGGAACAGGCGCGTTCGCCGACGACGGAGCTTACCCGGAACTGCGCGCGATCTTCTCCGTGCATCCTGAGCCGATGCATGTCATGGCGCGCGCCGATGCCGGCATCAACTCGCCTGAAGACCTGAAAGGCAAGAAAGTCAATATCGGTAACCCGGGTTCCGGCACACGCGTTCTCGCTGAGACGCTGATGCAGTACACCGGCCTGACCGCAGACGATTTCTCGCTCGCCGCTGAGCTGAAGTCCTCCGAACAGGCTGCCGCGCTTTGCGACGGCAAGCTGGACGCGGCAATCTGGGCCGCCGGTCTGCCGAACGGTTCTTCCCAGGAAGCAACGTCTACCTGCGACATCAAGATCGTCCCGCTTGCCGGTGAGCCGATCGAAAAGCTGCTGGCAGACAACTCCGCCTATGCCGCTGCCACAATTCCGGGCGGCATGTATCCGGGCAACGCGGACGACATTCCGTCCTGGGGTCCGAAGGCAACCATCGTGACCTCTGCCAACACGTCTGACGATGTCGTTTACGCGCTCGTTTCTGCGGTTTTCGAAAACTTCGACGACTTCAAGAAACTGCACCCGGCCTTTGGCCGCCTGGTGGAAGGCGAAATGATCAAGGATGGTCTGACCGCCGACCTGCACCCGGGCGCGGTGAAGTACTACAAGGAAAAAGGCTGGATGTAATCGGCCTCTGAACTTCCCTGCAGCCCGGATTTCCGGGCTGCAGGTCCATTAAGCTACTAAGAATTTGCGGGTTGGGGACAGCATGACCGATAAATCGGCAGAAACCGCGTCAAATGACCTTGACGACATTGTAGCGGAGGCCGACACCGGCGCCCGCGCACCCAAGGACAGTTTTTCAAGAAACGTTCTTTGGTATGTGCCTCTGATCTGGTCCGTCTACCAGCTCTGGATCGCCTCACCCCTTCCCTACCTGATCGGCGTTGGCGTTCTCAACGACACGCAGACACGTGCGATCCATCTCGGTTTTGCAGTCTTTCTGGCGTTTGTCGCCTTCCCGGCCTTCAAGAACAGCCCCCGTCATTACATTCCGAAGCTGACATGGGCGGTTGCGATCATCGCCGCGATCGCGTGTTCCTATCTGTGGTGGGACTATAGGGGCGTTGCCGACCGTACCGGCATCCCCAACACCATGGACCTCATCATGGCCGGGATCGGCCTGGTGCTGTTGCTGGAAGCAGCGCGGCGGTCGCTCGGCTTCCCGCTCATGGGCGTTGCCCTGTTCTTCATGGCCTATGTCTTCTTTGGGTCCTGGGACGGTCTGCCGGACGTTGTGCGCTGGAAAGGTGCGTCCTTCGAAAAGGCGATGAGCCATCTGATGCTGACCACCGAAGGCGTTTACGGCGTCGCGCTCGGTGTCTCCTCCGGCTTCGTCTTCCTGTTCGTCTTGTTCGGAGCGTTGCTCAACCAGGCCGGCGCAGGCAACTACTTCCTGCAACTGGCCTTCGCGGCACTCGGCCATTTGCGCGGCGGGCCGGCAAAGGCCGCCGTCATCGCGTCAGCGGCGACCGGCCTCATTTCCGGTTCCTCGATCGCCAACGTCGTGACAACCGGCACCTTCACCATTCCTCTCATGAAGAAGGTTGGTTTCTCCCCGACAAAAGCCGGCGCGATCGAAGTGTCGTCCTCGATCAACGGCGTCCTGACACCGCCCGTCATGGGCGCGGTCGCCTTCCTCATGACCGAATATGTCGGCATTTCCTACGTGGAAGTCGTCAAGACGGCCATCGTCCCGGCTGCGATCTCCTACATCGCCCTTGTCTACATCGTGCACCTTGAAGCGCTGAAAAGCGGCATGAAGGGCACCTCCACCATGAACAACGTCACGTTCCTCCTGGGCGCGATCTTCATCATCGCAATTTCGATCGTGATTGGTGGCGGCACGCTGTTCATTCTGGGCTATATCGTCGACCTTTTTGATGCCACGCTCGGAGGTGCGTCGACACCCGCCCTGATCTGTCTGCTCGGTGTCGCCTACATCGCTGCGGTCTGGTACGCCTCGAAAGGTCCGGATCTCAACACCGATCTCGACACGATGCAGCATCTGCCGCCCGTCGGCGTGATCTTCAAGACCGGCATCCACTACCTGCTGCCGATCCTGCTGCTCATGTACCTCCTGATGATTGAGCGGAAGTCTCCGGGCCTGTCCGCATTCTGGTCGGCGATCCTGATGCTCATCATCCTGATGACCCAGAACCCGCTGAAGGCCTTCTTCCGGGGCGAAGGGGAAACGGCCCGCCACATCAAGGAAGGCTGGAACGATCTTACGGAAGGCCTTGTCATGGGCGCCCGCAACATGATCGGTCTTGCGGCTGCCATGGGTGTCGCCGGTATCATCGTCGGTTCCGTGACGCTTACCGGTGTCGGCCAGGTGATGGCTGAATTCGTCGAATTCCTGTCCGGTGGCAATCTGCTCGCCATGCTGTTCTTCGTTGCGCTGATCTCGATCATCCTGGGCATGGGCCTTCCGACAACAGCCAACTACATCGTCGTCTCCTCGCTGATGGCGGGCGTTGTTGTTGAACTCGGTGCGCAGGCCGGTCTGATCGTGCCGCTTGTGGCGGTTCACATGTTCGTCTTCTATTTCGGGATCATGGCGGACGTGACGCCACCCGTGGGGCTGGCGAGTTTTGCCGCCGCGGCCATATCCAAAGGCGATCCTCTGAAGACCGGCTTCCAGGCTTTCTTCTATTCCATCCGCACCGCCTTGCTGCCGTTCCTGTTCATCTTCAACACGGACCTTCTGTTGATCGACGTCGGACCTGTCCAGGCAGTCTTCGTCTTCATTGTGGCGCTCATAGCCATGCTGCTCTTCGCGGCAGGAACAATGAACTACTTCATCGTGAAATCGAGGCTCTGGGAGAGTGCGGTGCTCCTCCTGATCGCATTTACGCTCTTCCGACCAGGTTTCTTCCTGAACATGGTGGCGCCAGAGTTTGAAACGCGACCGGCGGACCAGGTCTACCAGATGGCGCAGGACGCGCCCGACGGGACCTCGCTTCAAGTCCGCCTGACCGGCGAAAACCTGGAAGGCAACCAGATTGACGCGAAGTACCTGTTGCCTCTCGGGCCCAAGGGCGCTGACGGTGAAACACGCCTCCTGGACAATGCAGGCGTCGCTTTCCGGGACGAGGGCGGCACGCTGTTCGTCGATGATCTTGCCTTTGGCGGTCCGGCAGAAAACCTCGGCATCGATTTCGACTGGGAGCTGAAAGAGCTTGAAGTGGCCGCAGAACGGCCGCCGAAAGAGCTCTTCTACCTCCCTGCCCTGCTTGTGCTCGGTATCGTCGTGCTTCTGCAAAGACGCAGACTGTCGCGCGCAGAAGCGAGTGAATCAGATCCGGCCTCCGCGGCAGCCTGAAGGGAGCAAGCGACATGAAAAAGAACGTTCTCGCGGCAATCGATCTGACGCATCTGCACGACCAGAAGCACATTCTGGAAGAGGCGAAACGCTTTGTTGATCAGGATGGCGGCGTCCTGAATGTCATGACCGTCCTGCCTCCCCTCGGAGGTGCATGGGTTGCGACATGGTTCAAGGACGATGCGGAAGAAACCATGTTGCAGGAAGCTGACAAGACGCTCCACGCCTTCGTCACTGACACGCTTGGAACCGACAAACAGGCCCGGCACATCGTCAGCCACGGAACCGTCTATGAGGAAATCCTCGAAATGGCCGAGCGGCTTTCGATCGATTTGATCGTGATGGGCGCACACAGACCAGAACTCAGCGACTACCTGCTCGGCCCGAACGCGGCCCGGGTGGCCAGGCATTCCAAGTGCTCGGTCTATATCGTTCGAGAATAATTCCAGCGCCCCGGTGCGGCGACAGCCGATGGCGTACCGGGACTGGTACTTTCACCTGATCCGCGCTCGTTTCTCAAAACAGTCCTTCCGTGTTGAAGCGCTGAATGCTGCTCATTCAGGTGATCTTCGAAGCCAGACGAGGAGTGCATCCTTGACTGTGATCTAAACCAATATAACTGGCGGATTTGAAATTGATCTCAGCGTCTTCACGTTTAGGCGGCGCTTCAAGGGCGTATTAACGCAGCGAATCAAGCTATATCTACAAGTGTTTCTCTTCGAATAATAAAAGTTGTAGCTACGATAAGTTAAACAATCTCCAGTAGCTTGGCTCGCATGGGAAGCAGTATGTGGATCGC
>Ga0207422_1001443_pt1 | contig 46455 bp, 34 predicted proteins | sample MarCyaLeptolynsp_FD_187757 | JGI IMG/M metagenome (GOLD analysis project Ga0207422, IMG submission 187757) | Marine cyanobacterial communities from Panama - species 1 Leptolyngbya sp. (SPAdes) | ecosystem: Environmental > Aquatic > Marine > Unclassified | place: Panama: Panama City | collected... | reverse complement strand
GAGAATACGGCGTTGCCATCCATAGCTCCCATCCGGCCCCGCTCAGCGGGCCTGATGGCAACGTAATAACAACCCGCGCAGAGCGCAACCCTAACAGGCGCCTAACGCGCTACGTGTGGTTTGCGCGTGCTCTAAATCTAAACATTACATCAGGCGGATTATTGCATGACCGTCGGTATAGACGGCAAACCAATATTGGCGTGTTCGCACCGAAGGCATGCCGACCTTTTGCTTGCCTGGTAATCGAACGATCACATGCAAAGCCACCTGTCCTCAAGCACTTTACATTGCCTCGATTGGGTCGGTATGGCACCCCGCGCGACGAAGGGTTAGCACAAGGTCGCTCACGAATTCAAATATCAATAAACAAAAAAAGCCGCGTTCTTCACGAACGCGGCGTTTTCAATTTTCGTTTGGTCGCTGCTTGCGAATTAGCAAGCGCGGCGACGGCGAACGATGGTCATGCCACCGCACACGGCCAGCAGAGCCAACGTCGTCGGCTCAGGGATGTATTCGTACGTGATCGTGATCGTGCCTTCGGTCGTGCCCGGAACCGGATCGATCGGACCAAAGCCACCACTCGTGCTGAGGAACGTTTCGACGGACGACGAAAGATCGACGTCAAACGTGCCAATGCCGGTGTAGGCAGCCAGCGTGGCCGGTGCCATGCTCATGTCCATATCCGAGTCGTTGCCGGAACCACCAGCTACGCCGAACGAATCCGTACCAATGAAGTCAGCCGCACCGTCGTTGTCGGCGTCGGCCTGACCATTGCCAACCTGAAGCGGAATCGCAACAGCCGTCAGCAATGCCGGACCAGTGACTTCAACTTCAGCACCAATACCCAGCGTGATGTCGGAACCCACGCCAGCTTCGTTATCCCATGTGATCGAACCGCCGCTGGCAGTCGAATCCAAGGTCAGCGTGACCTTGGTCAGTGTACCCATACCCGGGTCAAACAACGGCAACGACGCAATCGTTTGCGTGGCCGTGGCAGCATTGATCGGGCCGTAGTTTGCGTTGTAGGAAATCATCGCGGCGTTTGCGAACGACGCCGTAGCCAGAACAGCCAATAGTGCGGAAACTCGCTTCATACTCTCTCCCCTAAGGAACTTGATGGGTCAGTCTATTCTGACCTGAAAAATCCGTTTTTGGGTTACTGAGCCACATACCGATTGACGGTATGGGGCCGAACACTTCGCGGACTATACCCGTTGGTGCGGCCCGATGCAATGTTTTTGGGGACCAAACAATAAAGACGCCGCAAGGCGGAATTCGCCGCCAAAATCGCCATTCTTAGCCCTGAGATAGGGGCTAGAAGGAGTTTACCGACGGCCAACCCCCATTAGCCATGCTCTTATCCGATGACTGCATGTGAGCAGACTGCCTCAAATCTCGTTGCCCCGATTCGATGTACCGAATCTGGCTCGAGCGGCAGCCTTAAGGTTGCTTTTGGAACCGACCACCTGCGAATCCTCGCCTCTCACCCAGCCGGTCATCCCTGATAGCAACTTTCCCAATCCCGTGGCCCGATACACGCATTCCCTCATTCTGATTTGGTACAATTGTAACCCGCTGGGGGAGCCAAATCTTGTCGCATGCTTCAACCAATCAAACGCTTCCTCGCGTACCGACCCCATTACTACAGTTAGGGCTGTGCTTGGCCGTCGCGACAATTTCATTAACGACCCTTAGCTCCCCGGCAACCCTCTCGGCCGGCGAACCCGCCATTGCGTTCTACGTCGCCCCCGATGGCGACGATGCAAACACGGGCACGATCGCATCGCCATTCGCAACGCTCGATCGCGCTCGTCTGGCTGTTCGTGCGTTACTCACCACCGGCGTCGATCAAGACGTTTACGTTTATCTGCGCGGCGGTACCTACTTCATTTCCGAACCCGTCACGTTTGATACCGCCGACTCGGCCCCCGCCGGTCACGTCGTCGAACACACATCCTTCCCCGGTGAACGCGCCGTGATCAGCGGCGGCCGCCCCATCGACAACTGGACCGTGCAGATCGACGGCACTTGGACGACGACCATTCCCGACGTTGCCGCAGGTGAGTGGACGTTTCGCGAACTTTTCGTGAACGGTCAGCGCCGCCCACGCGCGCGACACCCGAATATTGGTTACTTAACCGCTGACGGCCCGGATCCGTCGGTCGGTTCGAACACCCGCACCGTGTTTCGATACGCGCCGGGCGATTTACCGACCGACAGCAACTTGGCCGGTGCCGAATGCAACATGCTGCACGAATGGACCATGTCGCGCGTGCGAATAGACCAGGTCAACCACACGACCCGCGCGGTGACCACTGCCGAACCATTGGGTGCGTTCGGGCTTATCACGTCGATCTTTCAAATAACCGACCATCCGCGTTACGCATTAGAAAATCATCCGAGCCTGCTCGATTCGCCCGGAGAATGGTATCTCGATAACGCCACTGGTTTACTGACGTACTGGCCCAAGCCCGGGGAGTTTATCGAAACCGTCAACGCAATCGCCCCGGTCGCAACAGAACTAATTGTCGTGCGCGGTAACTTCGCAACCGGCGATCCCGTCGCCAATTTGCGATTCACAAATCTGTCTTTCGAGCACGCCGCGTGGGCGTTGCCACCGGGCGGATATTCGAGCTACCAATCTGGCTACTACGAACAGCGCGGCCTGCCGACCTACGAACTACCCGCGGCGGTTAAGTTTGAAGTGGCCGAGAATTGTCATCTCGAACGCATTCGCGTGGCGCACTGTGGCGGTTGGGGCGTGATGCTCGGCGCGTGGTGTCGCGGTTGCTCGCTCGTCGGCTCGACGATCACCGACATCGCAGGCAACGGCGTGATCGTGGGTGAAGATCGGTATCGACGCGTGAACGGCATCTTTTGGGTTGAGAATTACGAAGAGCAAGCAGCGACGAACAACACCGTGCTATCCAATCTCGTGCAGGATTGCGGCGTTGTGTTTCAAGATTGCGCCGGCATCTGGGCGGGGCTAACCATCGGCTCGTCGATTCAAAACAACTTGCTGCGACGCCTGCCGCATATCGGCGTTTCGACTGGCGGTTATTGGGATGACAGCGAACGTCCGTGCGGTGGCATGACGATCGCGGACAATCGTTTTCAGAACGTGGTGCAACTGCTCAGCGATGGTGGCGCGATTTACTCGGTCGGCTTGCAACCCGATTCGATCTTTCGCGGCAACTTGATTTCGGGCATCCCTGCAGCGCCCGGCTTATCGCGCAACCCGGCCATCTATCTCGATCAGGGATCGACCGGCTTCACGATTGAAGACAACGGTATATATGGCGTCGCCAGTTCGCCGTTTAAGTTTCATTTGGCCGGCAGTAACACGCTCATCAGCAACACGATGCGCCTCGCGTCGGAGAGCGTTGTGCCCTACTTCTTGCAATCGACCGACGCGAACGACATCACGCGCATCGACGACGTCATCATCAACCCCACCAATCCACCGGCAGGCTGCACGCCACCCGTGTGTGGAGAAGCCAGCACCGCCGGGCTGTTACCGATGTATCTAAGCGACATCTTCGTCGACACCGACGGCGATGGCATTGCGGACATCGACGACTCTTGTCCGCAGCGCCGCCCTGGTGATGCAAACGGCGACGGTCGTTTGGACGGCAACGACATTCAAACGCTTGTCGCGCTGATGCTCGATCAATCCACCGACAGCGCCGCGTTTTGCGCAATGGATGTCACTTTCAGCGGCAACATCACCGCGGCCGACGCGATTGTTTTCGTAAGTTTGGTTTTGAATCAGTAGGACCGGGAGAACCGGTAACGGCCGCCATTGCGCAGTAGCTAATTCGTTTGCGTATCGGTACCCCGTCGGCTCTCTTTGGGTTGCCCACTCGATTATGCTACAATCATTTTTCGAACACTCACCGGCAACTATTGGAAAATGGGTATCTCCGAATGCAGCATAACGGGGATAAGGAAAGACCATGACCGCAATCTTTACTCGAAGCATCACGATCCGCCGCCTGAATCTACCACGCCTCTTTAGCCCCCTTCACCCGAGCATTCTCGTAGGGATTCTCCTATCGATAATCCTTTGCCAGCCGTTGCACGCAGGCATTACGGATTGCAACAACAACGGCATCGAAGATGCAACGGACATCGCCAACGGCACGAGTACCGACTGTAATGCCGATGGCGTGCCGGATGATTGCGCGTCGGGTGTTGCGTTTCGACCTTATGAAATTTACGACGGAAACTTCTTTCTGATTATAGACGGATGCATGCTGGACATCGATCGAGACGGCGACTTGGATTTTGCAGCACTTCTGGGAAACAGCATTGCGATCGTTGAAAGTGCAACCGGACGCGGGCCAACAGAATTCTTCAGCAACGCATATGTAGATAATTGGTCTTCATCTTTTAATGAAATTCAGAGTGGCGATATTGATAATGATGGAGATGACGACCTCATTACCAACACGAGTCAGGGGCTAAGCTGGCTGGAAAACGCGGATGATTACGGAGGCACTTGGATAGCACACCCCATCTCGCCTTTCACGTACACCGACCTAACTTGCGTTGATTTCGATGGCGATGGCGATAATGACATTGTCGCAAATGGCGTGTTCTCGCAAACCGGCGTACGCTTTCTTGAGAACTTAGACGGCAACGGAACATTCGCTCCAGACCAGCTCTTAGCCACCACCAACAATCTTCGCGACTTCGTCTTTGCGGATATCGACGGTGACGGATTCGATGACATAGCAGTCACCGCCAATCAATTTCAGTCGTTAGGTTGGTTTCGATTTAATCAGCAGACACAAAACTACGAACCAATCGAATATATCCAAACACCATTCTCGAATCTCGGGCGCATCGCCGCTGCAGATTTTGACGATGACAACGACATTGATTTGTTAGTTGCACACAACGAATTCGGAATCTACGGCTGGCTAAGAAATAATGGGACAGGTGAATTCGAGTTGGGACAACAGTTTTCCAGTCCTGCATTAAGACCGATTAATATACAGGCCGTAGACCTAAACAGCGATCAGTATTCGGATATCCTCGTCGGCTCGAATTCATCCGCAGCACTCGGCTGGCATATAAATACAAACGGCCTGGGATCGTTCACAAACGTGCCGGAACTTCAATTTGTCGATGGTCATCGTGCCGCCTACATGTCTAATGCGGATGTCGACGGAGACGGCGCTGACGACTTTATTACGGTGGGATCGATTGGCCGGGGCCCATATGTCTTCTTTGCCACCGATCACGACTGTGATGACAACGGAATGAACGACGCCTGCGAAATCGCCGACGGTCTAGCCGCTGACTGTGACGCCAACGGCATTCCCGATGTCTGCGATTCAGTGCTCGCAGATTGCAACGGTAACCAAACACCCGACTGGTGCGAGTTCGATTGCGATTTCAATGGACTAATCGAATTCTGCGAACCGCTAATTGAGTTCACGGCACTACCGATCGCGGAGAATCTGGAACTTCCCTACGGTCTCGACCTCGGTGATATCAATCATGACGGTCGTCAGGATATCGTGATGACCGAGTTAGATGGTGGTGCGGTCAGTTGGTATCCGCTAGAGCCGAGCGGTCAATTCGGTCCGAAGCATGTCATCGAGAATAATGTGTTTGAACCACTTCATGTTTTGTTGATCGATGTCGATGAGGATGGCTGGCTTGACGTCGTGTTCAATACCTACACCGACGGAGACATATATTGGTGTCACAATGTTCCGGGCGACGATACCTTTGAACCGAAAGTGCTATTTTCGGATACCGAATCAGAAGTGATTCGCCTCGAAGCTTTTGATATCGACGGTGATGGCGATCGCGACGTCGTCGGGACATCGCTTCAGGGCTCAATCTTCTGGCATGAAAACCTTGTTGGAACCGGAGTCTTCGGCCCCATCCGCTATATCAGTAACAACTTCCCCGGCGCACGCCCTTTCGATTTCGCTGACATGGATGCCGATGGCGATCTCGACATCATTGCAAGCAGCTTTACCGATAGTCGAATCGCATGGTTTCCCAATCTCGATGGTGTCGGGAACTTTGGAGCCCCGATCACGATTGAAGACCAGCTTAACGGTGCGGTCGTCACCGTCGCCTTGGATATGGATGAAGACGGCGATAACGACATCTATGTTTCCGCCGACTCCAATGCAAATGACGGCGTCGCGCCCGATCAATTCTGGCTCAAAAATCTTGACGGTGCGGGCACATCGTGGACGCGACGTACCTTGTACGATGGCGACACAAACGTTTTCGCAACGACAGTCACCGACGTCGACCAAGACGGAATGCTTGATATCGTTCGGGGTAATTTCTCCGGCTTCTCTTGGTACTCAAGATTCAATCGACCTGGCGGCACTTGGGGACATGTTCGCGGACTTGATGCCGACCTCATTGCGCCGATCACGATAAAACCAACCGACTTGGACGGCGACGGTGATTTAGATATTGTGCTGACATCGCAGTTCCAGAACACGCTATATGCGTTCTATCAGTCGCCCGATGATTGCGATGGCGATGGCTTCCCCGATCGGTGCCAGGCGGATACGGATAACGATGGCCTAATCGATGCATGCGAACCCCAACCAGGCGACGTGAATTGTGATGGCGTCGTCGATATTGCTGACGTGCCAGCCTTTGCGCTGGCGCTGATAAACCCAGCGATCTACGCCGTCCAGTTCTCTGACTGCACAATGGATGCGGCGGATGTGAACGCCGACCAATTATTAAATGCTGGAGACGTAGAGGGAATGTTAACGCTTCTAATTTCACCCTAACGCTGCCGACGATTACGGTTACTCTTATTCGTCAGGCGATTCACTCGGCTGCCCCGCTTGTTCAACGCGCACCGTGATCGGCGACGCGCTATCCAGATGTACGTCGCGCTGCGGATAGGCGATGACGATACTAGCTTCGCGGAAAAGCGAATCGACGGGGAAGCGGATGTCGCTTTCGATGATGCGACGTTCCATCAAGCGGCGCATGACGATCCAAAAGTGCGCTTCGATGATAAGTGCGTTATCGCCAAAGTCGGAAAACAAAATCACCGGCGCGGGCTTGCTGAGCACTTTACCGTGTTCTTCCAATGCCCTTTCGATCAGCTTGGTCACGTCGCACGTTGGTGAACCGTACGCCACGCCCACGATCGCCTGTGTTCAGTAACGATCGTCGGAAAGCGTCCAGTTGATCACGTTCTTTTCGAGAAACGAACTGTTCGGCACAATGATGTCCATGTTTTGCGGCGAACGCACGCGCGCGCTGCGCGGACCGATGTGTTCGACCGTGCCAACCGTCGCGCTTCGACCCATTGCGAATCGCGCAACGCCAAGTCGCCTTTGGCATATTCGAGTTGACGATTGATGCGATATTCGGTTTCGTCGAGCCGCGCCAAAAACTCTTCCAAGCCTTCGCGCGTGAAATGCGTATTCTGCTTAACGACGGCCAGCTTTTCATTCAGGAACGTCAGCCGCAGCTCGTGAATCTCGCTATCGAGCTTTTGATTGCTAAGCTCGATCGTTCGCAAGCGCCGATCGTTCTGTGCGCTGCGGCTTTCCAACTCGGCACGGCGCAGCGCCCAACTGAGCTCCGGTCGCTTGGCGTCGTCGGTGTTGGTATCGAGCGCTTCTTTCGCTTTGCGACGGGCGCGCTCTTTCTCTTCCGCCTGTTCGTTAGCAGCCTTTAACGCACTGCTCGCTAGCTCAATGACGTCGACGCGCGATTCGGCACGTGCTTCCTCGGTAATAAGTTCCGCGCCGAGGGTTTCGAGCAATGCAAACGTGTAAGGTGCGGTCTCGACCGGCCCACGAGCGCGCAAGTTGTCCAGATCGTTTTTTTGCTGGTCGAGCGATGTTCGAAGCTCTGCGGTTTGCTCGAGCGCAGCCAGGATCTGCCCCAACTGCAAGTCGATCTCGCCGAGCAACTCGGCTTCGCGTTGCAGATGTGCAGGTGCTTCGGCACCATCCGCCGTCGCCGTATCGAGCGCGGCTTTGGCTGCGGCAAGGTCTTTCGCAACTTGCTCGCGTTCGGCGGCAATTTGGGCAATGGATACGGTGTTACCTGCCGGCTGGCTGGTAGTAGTCGATTCATCCGCAAGACCCACCTCTTCTATGCAAAAACCAGTCGCAACAAAGGCCAAGATCAATACGACGGTGAATCTGGAAATCGACATCATGACCGAGAATTATTAACGTATGTGTTGCGGGTGAAATAAAAGGACTTGGTGTTACACGCCGTCCATCGAGCGATGCACATCCAACTGGCGTTGCGCCTGGCGGAAAGATTGCAGCCACTGGTCGGTTTCGCCGTCATCTCCGCGTTCGAGCGGAACCAGCGATTGCCCCAGTTCGATCAAATCCTGCGTGCGAATTTGCTGGGCAGGTTTGGCCGGTGCCCACGCTTCTTCACCGTTATGGTCGACGCGATGCACAAACCCGTCTTTGTGCAGAGCCTGCAACATGAGATCCACGACCACCGCATTAATCTGCGTCGCCTCGACCAAATCGGCTTCGTGCGTGGGTTCGCCTTTTTCAAATCGGGCCAACACATCGTGCATAATCACAACGATATACGCTGGATCGACAAACGGCGGCGGCTCGTGCTCCATCGTCGTGCCGCCGTGCATGCCGCGCTGCACGGCTTGGAGAATGCACGTGAGTTCAAATCCGTATAGCACGATGATCCAGAGGAAATAAATCCAAAACAAAAACAGCGGTAACAAGCCAAGCGTTCCGTACAAAACGCTGAATGTCGAACTCTCTTTAATAAACGACCATGCGATATAGGCCGCGAACAAATTCGTCGCCGCCGACCACAATAGCGCCGCAAAGAACGAACCCGCCGCCACAAATTGCAAACGCATCGGCTTATTCGGCAGGAAGCGATATAGCAATAGCAACAACAGCCAGACCGACAAGAACGCCGTCGTCACCGAAATCGCACCGGCGAAAGGTCGAACCCAACTCGTCTCGCTAATGCTGCTGATAAACCGCGTGCGAAAATCGAAACTGAGATACAGCAGCGCCGGACCGACTGTCAGCATCGTCCAGTACAACGGTATGCGCCGCGTCAGCGCCCGATTGGTCGTCGCCTGACAGATCGTGTTTAGGCTGCGCTCAATCGTGCTGATCAAGCCGATCGCCGCCCACGCGAGCACCAACAACCCCACCAAGCCGACGGCACGACCGCTGATCTTGCCATCGATACTGTCGATCATGTTTCGCAACCACGTCCCCAGCGTCGATTCGCCGTCGGGCGCGGCGACGCTGTCGAGGTTGGCCGATTGCAAGAGGTCTTCGAGAAAACTGCCGAATACTTCCGCACCGCCGAACGCGCGAAAGATGAGGATGACGATGATCAGAACCGGCACCAAACCGAAAATCGTTCGAAAGGCCAACGCCGCCGCCATGTTGCCCGCCCGGTCTTCGCGCAAGCGGCGCAGACCTTGGCGAAACATCTCAAGCACATAACGCAACGCATATTCTTTGCGCGTCAAATCCGCGGCAGGGATTCGTAACAGGCTTCGGAATTTGTCGAGGAAGTTCGTCATAGAATTACCGCTATGATAGCACGCTTTTCGCGATACCCGCATCGCCCGGTCTGTCCCCCAGCCCCAGAGGGGCAGGGGCACCCTTTATGAGATCAACGCGATGCCGCTTGAAGCCCCCCAGCCCGGAAAGGGCAGGGGCACAATGAACGTGCTTCATGTCAGAACATATGTTTCGTTTCGAGAATACGATCCCACGCCTAACGAAAACGCGAGTCATCGATTGATTCTAATGCCGTCCTCGAAGATGATGTGTCTGCTAACACAAACGAACCCGCTTAACACCGGATGGAGCCACACCCATGCCCTTCGCCAGCGCCCAACGCCTGGACCAACTGCCGCCCTACCTCTTCATCGAAATCGACCGTATGAAGTCCGAAGCCCTCGCCGCCGGTCGCGACGTGATCAGCTTCGGCGTCGGCGATCCGGATCAGCCCACGCCGAAATTCATCGTCGATGCGATGGCCAGCGCCGTTCACAAGACCGAATACCACCCATACCCGTCGGGTGCGGGCATGCTGGCTTACCGTGAGGCGTGTGCCGCGTTCGCGAAGAATCGCTTCGGCATCGACGTCAATCCCAAGGGTGAAGTGTTGGCGCTGATCGGCAGCAAAGAAGGCATCGGCCACCTGCCGTTGGCTGTGCTGAATCCCGGTGATGTCGCGCTGATCCCCGCGCCCGGCTACCCCGTTTATAAAAGTTCGACCATCTTCGCCGGCGGCACACCCTACGTGATGCCGTTGACGGCGGATAACGACTTCCTACCCGATCTCGATGCCATCCCTGCCGATGTGTTCGATAAAGCGCGCCTGATGTTCATCAACTATCCCAACAACCCCACCGGCGCGACGGCAACGTTGGAGTTCTTCGAGCGCTGCGTGGCCTTGGCGAAGCAACACGACTTTGTCATCTGTAGCGACGCTGCGTACTCCGAGATGTACTTCGACGATAACGACAAGCCGCATTCCATCCTCGAAGTGCCCGGCGCAAAAGACGTCTCCATCGAGATGCATTCGCTCAGCAAGACCTTCAACATGACGGGTTGGCGCGTCGGTTTTGCTCTGGGTAACGCCGATGTCCTCGCCGCGCTCGCAAAGATCAAAGGCAACGTCGACTCCGGCGTGTTTGGTGCCATTCAAGAGGCATCCATCACCGCCCTCTCCCGTATCGACGGCCCCGAGATCGAAAACCTGCGCGCCATGTACAAGCAACGCGCCGAAACGCTGGTCACCGGCCTGAAGCGCGCGGGCTTCACCGTCGACATGCCGAAGGCGACGTTCTACGTCTGGGCGCAGTGCCACGACGGATACGATTCGATGCGTGCGGCCAAGCGCCTGCTGGAAGAAGCCGACCTCGTCGCCATTCCCGGTGTTGGTTTTGGCAAGCCGGGTGACAAGTTTGTACGCTTCGCGCTGACGGTCGATCAACCGCGCATCGCCGAAGCCATGAAACGCCTCGAAGGCATAAGTTGGTAAGCGTGTTACCACACGTAGCCTACATCGGGCTCGGCTCGAACCTCGGTCGGCGTAAGAAAAACATCGCCGCGGCGTTGAATGCGCTCCAAGCCGCGCGCGATATCGAGGTCGACGCCGTCTCGCCGCTATACGAAACCGAGCCCGTCGGCGGCCCCGACGACCAAGCGCTATTCATCAACGCGGCTGCGCGATTACACACGTCCCTCGCGCCGCATCGGCTGCTGGCCGTGTGCCTGAACGTCGAAGAAACCCTCGGTCGCAAACGCGTCATCCGTTGGGGACCGCGCACGATCGATATCGATATCCTGCTGTTCGACGACCAGATCATCGACGACGAAGAACTGACGATTCCACATCCCGATATGCACCGACGGCGCTTTGTAATGGAGCCGTTGTGCGACATTGCACCGGATTTAATGCACCCAACGATTGGGGAATCGATGCAAAGCCTGCGCGAAGCATGCGACTAGCAAACACAAAATTCTCATTGACAAATCCACAAATCAATCCACAATTCACTGTTCTGCGGTTTGTTTCGTGCTGCCGCTGTAACAGTGGTTCCCCGGCCCGGGAACACGTTTAAACCAACATTCGCCGAGCCCGGAAAGGGCGTTTGCCCCGTGAAAGTCTTCATGCTGGGATGGGAATTTCCGCCGTACATCTCCGGCGGTTTGGGCACTGCGTGCTTTGGGCTAACCCGCGCCATGAGCAGCCTCGGCCACGAAATCACCTTCGTGCTGCCACAGTCGGTCGAGCACGATCCGAGCACCGCCAGCCACGTAAAGCTAAAGGTGCCGACGCCGGGGCAAGTGGCCCGCGCCGCGCGCCGTCGAGGCATTACGCGACTCGCCGAAATCGAAGGTCTCGAAAACGTTACCTTCCGTACGATCCCGTCCGAACTGCGTCCTTACGATCGCCCCGGTGATGACGAAACCATTTCCGAGATCGAACGTCAGCTTCTGATTCACGAAAAAGATATCGCCACTGAGGAAATTCTCGCCCAAGCAACGGGCACTGCAGCACCTTCCGCAGCCGATGCGCCGACGAGAGTGATCGACGCCGATGCCGCGCCGAAAAAACAACACTACGGCGGCGACATGTTTTCCGAAGTGCATCGCTACGCCCGCCTCGCCATGGAGATGGCGTTGGAAGAAGGTTTCGAAGTCGTGCACGCTCACGACTGGATGACCTTCCCCGCCGGCATTGCCGTTGCCGCCGCAACGAGCAGACCGTTGGTCGTGCATGTACACTCGACGGAGTTTGACCGTAGCGGCGAGCATGTAAACCAACGCATCTACGATATCGAACGCCAAGGCGTACACGCAGCGACCAAAGTGATCGCCGTCAGCCTGCTCACCAAGAACCTGTTGGTGAAGCGCTACGGCGTCGCGCCTGAAAAAATCGAAGTCGTCTACAACGCCATCAACAAGAATGGTGAGACATACGCTGAGCCCCCCGCCGCGATTCGGCGCGACGAGAAAATCGTGCTGTTCCTCGGGCGTATCACCATGCAAAAGGGCCCCGAGTATTTCCTGGCGGCTGCCAAAAAGGTGCTCGAACACGTGCCCAACACGCGTTTCATCATGGCCGGCAGCGGCGACATGATTCGCAAGTCGATCGAAATGGCCGCCGAGCTGGGCATCGGTCAGAAGGTGCTCTTCCCCGGGTTCCTCCGCGGTGGCGACGTCAACAAGGTTTACAAGATGGCCGACCTGTACGTTATGCCCAGCGTCAGCGAGCCGTTCGGCATCGCCCCACTGGAAGCCATGAGCCACGACGTGCCGGTTATCATTTCTAAGCAATCCGGCGTGTCCGAAATTCTGACGCACGTGCTCAAGGTCGATTTCTGGGACATCCACGAGATGGCCAACAAAATCATTGCGGTGCTGCGTCACCCACCGCTGCAACGCACGCTCAAAGAACACGGTACGTTCGAAGTGCGCCGGCTCGATTGGCGCACGGCCGCCGAGAGCTGTATCGACGTGTACGGCAAGGCCATCACCGCTTGGCGCGGACATTGACATGTGCGGGTGCCCCATCCTTTCCGCAGGAAAGGCTGGGGAATCGAAAAGCGTTCTAACTAAGAAACAGTCCCACAAGTTTCACAAACGCGTCGAATTCACCCGTACGCGCATTTCGATATCTCGTTTAGAATGCGGCTTACGCCGAACCGATTGAGGGATTCGATGCCGTCTGTTTGCTTCTACTTTCAGGTTCACCAGCCCTACCGCCTGCGGCGTTATTCCATTTTCGATACTGTCCACGACTATTTCGACGAGATAAAAAACGCTGAGATTTGCCGCAAAGTCGCTAACAAGTGCTACTTGCCGGCGAACCAGTGCATCTACGACCTGATCAAACTACACGAAGGCCGCTTCCGCGTGTCGTACGCGCTCACCGGCACCGTGCTCGATCAGTTCGCCGCTTACACGCCCGAAGTTATCGACAGCTTCAAGCGCTTAAACGATACCGGCTGCGTTGAGTTTATCGCTGAGACGTATTACCACAGCTTGTCGTTTCTCTACTCGCGCGACGAATTCAAAGCGCAAATAAAGATGCATGGCGACCGCATCGAGAAACTGTTCGGCCAGCGCGGAAAAGTTTTTCGCAATACCGAGTTGATCTACAACAACGAGATCGCCGCCGCCGCCGCCGAGATGGGCTACAAGGCCATCATTTGCGAAGGTGCCGACCACCTGCTCGGTTATCGTTCGCCGAACTTCATCTATCGCCCGCCCAACGCCGACATCAAGGTGCTTACCAAGAACTATCGCCTGTCCGACGATATCGCCTTCCGATTCGGCAATCGCGGTTGGACCGAATGGCCGCTCACGGCAGAGAAGTTCGCCCACTGGGTTAACGACGCCAACGGCTGCGGATATTCGATCAACCTGTTCATGGATTACGAGACGTTGGGCGAACACCAATGGGCGGATACGGGGATTTTCGACTTCCTCTATCACATGCCCGGCGAAGTGATGAAGCACCCGCACAACAACTTCAAAACCCCCAGCGAAGTGGTGGATACGTACGACGTCTCCGACGTGTACGACTGTCACAACCTGATAAGCTGGGCAGACACCGAACGCGATTTGTCCGCGTGGCTGGGCAATGCCATGCAGTCCAACGCACTCCAGGAAACCTACAAGCTGGAAGCAGCTGTGAAGGCCAAGGGCGACGAACAATTGCTATCGGACTGGCGGCGGTTGCAAACTTCCGACCATTTCTATTACATGTGCACTAAGTACTTTGCGGATGGCGACGTGCACAAGTACTTCAACCCCTACGAGTCGCCCTACGACAGCTATATCAATTTCATGAACGTGCTTGATAACGTTCAATCCCGAACCAAGTAACCCAACGACACCGTCGCGCGCAGCCCGGTCGCGCCGCAAGAAAAACGAGCAGGATTCCGCGCCATATCGGAGGCAATGAAGTGAAACGATCTACCTTGGCAATCATCGTCGGCGGAGGCCCCGCACCGGGCATTAACGCCGTCATCGGCGCCGCCACCATCGAAGCCATCAACAGCGGCATGTCGGTCATCGGCATGTACGAGGGTTTCAAATATCTCGTTTCCGACAAGTTCGTGCGCGAACGTCACACGCGACCGCTCGAAATCCCCGATGTGGCTCGCATCCATTTTGAGGGCGGCAGCATTCTTCAAACATCGCGCACCACGCTGCTCAACGAAAACAAGCTCTCCGAAACGACGGTGGTTGAGCCCGACCCGGCCAAGATCAAACAAGTGGTGCGCAACTTCAACGAACTCGGCGTCACGCACGTACTCACCATCGGTGGCGATGACACGGCACTGAGCGCGCGATTCGTCGCCGAACACACCAACGGGCGCATCCGCGTCGTGCATTGCCCGAAGACGATCGATAACGACCTGCCGCTGCCGGGTGATATTCCCACGTTCGGCTTCAACACGGCTCGCCATCTCGGTTCGGAACTCGTGCGCAACCTAATGGAAGATGCGCGCACAACGCGACGTTGGTACGTTGTCGTCGTCATGGGGCGCCATGCGGGTTACCTCGCGCTCGGCATCGGTAAGAGCACCGGCGCGACATTGACGATGATTCCGGAGACCTTTCCGGACAATATTCGCTTGCAACACCTCGCCGACATCGTCGAAGGTTCGATGATCAAGCGTCAAACGATGGACCGTCCGTACGGCGTGGCGATACTCGCCGAAGGTTTGGCGTACCGATTGGGCGACAAGGAAGAAATCGAAGGCTTACTCGGTAAGAAGGTGCCGCTCGACGCCGCCGGTCACTTGCGCCTCGCCGAAGTGCCGCTCGCGCGACTGATGGCCGACGAACTCACCAAGCGCTGTGCCGATCGCGGTCGCAAGACAACGATCATTCCGCAAACGCTCGGCTACATGCTGCGTTGCGCCCCGCCCGTGCCATTCGATATGTCGTACTGCCGCGATCTCGGAAACGGTGCCGTTCGCTTGCTGCGCGACGAAACGCTCGACGTGCGCGGCGGCGTGATGGTCACGATGCAAGGCAGCAACGTATGCCCGATGAACTTTCAGGACATGGTCGACCCGAAGACCAACCGAACGCGCATTCGCGTCGTCGATCCGAAGTCGGATGCCTACAGCGTCGCGCGCCGCTACATGATATGTTTGGAAGAAGGCGACTTCACCGACCCGGTGTCGTTGGCCCGCCTGTCGTCGGCCGCCAACATCAGCGAAGACGAATTCAAGCGCCGCTATTGCTCGACAGTCGAACCGATGCGCATCCCGGCACCCACGCCGGTTGCCCCGCCATCGGTTGAACCAAACAACAGCGAAACCGTCGAAGAGAGCGTAAAGACGTCGTAAGCCCCTCGCGGCATCTATGCTGCTAAGAAATTAAACTCAAACAATCACAGAGCCGCGGCCTGTGGCCGCATTAATTTTGCCACAGGCCACGGCTCTGTTTCATTCCGCGCGGAAACTAGCAAAAGCCAACCACTGATATCACCGCCCTGCAATCGGCTCATCTTGTGGTCGATACGCGTCGTAATCCAACATCAATAACGATACGTCATCATCCTGTGCCAAACTGCCCGGCGCGTTGTCGAGTAACGATCGCATCTCTGTGATGAACGAATCCGCCGGCAACTGGAACAGGTCGGACGCCGCCGGTTCGAACTCCGGCAATATCGGCAACGGCGGTCGATGCGTGATCAGCGTCGGCTCTAAACCGTCGGAATACAAAATCAACCGATCGCCCGGCTCGAGCTTGGCCGTCTCGTTCGAATACTGCTCGACAGGATTGATACCGAGTACGCAACCTTCACCGTGCAATTCGCGCAGCGAACCGTCGGACGAAATCAACAGCGGCGGCGGATGACCTGCTACCGCATACTCCAGCGACTTCGACTTCACATCGAGAATGCCATACCAGCCGGTGATAAATTGCGAATCGGGCAGGCGCTGCGCCGTCAGCAATTCGTTCAGATGTCCGAGCACTTCGGCAGGTGACAGCAATTCATAACCATTACGCAAAATGCGCTTGGGGCGAATTGCGTGCTTGATATACATCGTCAGCAAACCGGCGGCCACGCCGTGGCCCACCGCGTCGGCGAGATAGAAGCCCCAATGATCTTCGTCCAACCGAAACACGTCGAAGATATCACCGCTTACCCACGAGCAAGGTCGAAAGATCGACGAGAACCGAAACGGATCGGGCTGGGGAAGATTCTTCGGCAAAAAGTCGCGTTGCAATCGCGAAGCCAATTGCAACTCGCGATCGGTTTCTTCGAAACGGCGCTGCAACGTGCGCCCCAAACGCTGCATCGAAAGATATTGCTTATCGATCTGGCGAATCAACGGTCGCACATGCGCGATGGCCCGCACGGCCCCCTCGATCGCGTCGGTCGTCGAACCAACCGGCATGCAGACGACGCCCGCGTCAAACTTTGCATACTGCCACGCGCGCTCGGTAAGTATCACGCTACCGATGCGCCGTTTGCGCAACAGTTCCAGCGTATCCTGAATCGCTCGACATTGATTGCGGTCTTCGAGTTCGGTCAGCGGCTTACCGTCGACGAGCAGAATCACGTCTACGCTTCGCAAACGACCGAAGTCGTTATCCGCTGTGATGTTGACCTTATCGCATTCGCACCAACCGGCTTCATTCAGATGCGCGATCGCCTCGTGCGGGCGCGCACCATAGTCGATCACGCCGATGGAGACGGTCTCGCCGGGTGTTGCAAAGCGCGAACGGTTTTGCGCGGTCACATGCGATGGTGCGGCTTCGTGGTTCATTTTATGACACCCGACCGCGCCGGAACGGCGCGGCCCTTTCCAGAGTTAGCGTACATTACGTTTCTAACGATTAGGTCGGGTGAGTAAGCTCAGACGTTGAACTAGGACGTGTGGTTAGCGCTTGCAAAAGGACGCGGGATAATCGGACGACCGCGCTGAGGCACCGGTTTGACCGCGCTATGGCACCGGTTGGGCTGCGCTGACCACAATTGGCTGCGCTGTGGCACCGGTTTGCAACCGGTGTAACGCAATGAAGCAGAACGGTTCTAAATTATGGGAAGCACCGCTTGTTACTTGGAAACGTTGCTCGATATTCGCGAGGGCTCTGATTAATCCCCCTCCCTCGCAGGGAGGGGTTAGGGGAGGGTTGACTTCGCGTGAGAATTAGAATTTAACCTCAACTACAGCCAATAAGAGATTGAATAACAACATCGATATCACCATGCCTAGTGAGACGCGCGATCAAAGATCGTCCGGTATCGTCACGACATCACCCTCAGTGATGCCATGCTCGGCAAACTGCCCCGCGTTCACTTCGAGAACGTATTTAGCCGGCTCCAGCGACGGATAGCCCATCTCATTCAACGGCTCCATCGTATAGGTCTTTACGATCGTGCCATCGGAACGGATATACGCGATATCGAGCGGAATGATCGTGTTTCGCATCCAGAAGCTGCGGTACCCATCGCCATTGAACGCAAAGAACATCCCGTGATCGTCGGCCAATTCGGCGCGGGTTGTGTTCATCAGCCCCAGCATCTGCTGTTCGCTAGTGCGTGCGACGTACGACGTGTACGTCATCTTATCGGCCACGTTGATGCTGGCCGTATCCATCTCGGACAGGTTGTTTTTCTCGGTCGAACCGGCAGGAATGTCCACACAACCGACGAGCGTTGGAAAAACAAATGCCACCATCCACAGGCTCCGGCGAATCGGGTTGGGTTTCGACGACGTCATATCTCGCACCTCAGATTAACCCTTAAGGTTGTGCATCACCCGGTTCATTCTTATCGAGCGGTTCGACCGATTCCTGAAAGTCTGTCGGCGTCGGCACCTTGAATCGATTCGCATCGATATCGGCCGATTCCTTAATCTCACGGAACTCGACCGTGATCACGCTGTCGTCGACGGCGCGTTCGCAAATCACCTTCACCGGCAAATCCGATTTCGGGTCGATGATCATATCGACGTATTTGTAACGTTCGGCCAAGTCCGTCGCCGGTCGCGGAAGGCAGCGCAGGTGAATCGGCTTCTCGCTGGCCCCGATATTGAAGCTTTTCTGCTTCACTTCAAAATGCTTGAGAATCTCTTCGCGGCTGCGCCCAAACGGCAACGGAAACGGCCCTTTGCCGAGTTCGAACAAGTCGAGCTTCTCACCCGGGCGCGCCATCTGGCGACGCACCACCGTCTTCGCACGGTCGTTTCGCTCGATGTACCACTCACCGTTGAACGCGTAATACTCCGAGTCGGAGTTCTTCACGCCGTCGGCTCTTTTCTCCGTGAAGTGCACGAGGAAACGCGGTTGGCCGGTATGCACAAAGTACATGCTGCCAATTTTCTCTTGCGTATCGACGATGCCCTCGATCGGCCCCGGCGTCGTAAACGTATAGATCAATCGACAGCTCAGCGATTTGATGTCGCTGCCTTTGCGTTCGAGTTTATCGAGCACCGCGTCAACCTTGCTTTCGCCCGACGACGCGCGATCGTTCTTGGCTGCATGCTGCTTATTGGCGGGTTGAGTTGTTGGTTCCGGCTTGTCGTCGGCCATCGAGCGACCAACACTGACACTCACGAGCAGTGCCGTGAGCAGAATAAGTCGTGTATAAAAACTTTGCATGTTGCAATCCATATCGGTTGGGCGACCCAATTTAGCGAACCGTGTTTTTTAGGCGAGCGTCAAACGTCTTGGCGGATGTAGAAGGCGTACAATTTAGGCTGATCGCATTGCGTGCCATCGGCTTTCGCAATGACTGCCACCGATCAGCGTGCCTCGCGTTGCGTGCCACTGGTCAGCTTGCTGCCAGTGCCCCAGACGTCGTCCTTTTCTCACATTCATCCGACCGTCATCACAAACGGCTCGTTACATCCATCGGGATTGTAGTGTGCACCGCGCGATGCCTTCAAGCAACGCCCTTTTCGCACCTACCGCATCGAAACGCCGCACAACGCCGCGAAATCGCGCAAATCCCGCACCACATGAGCGGCGGCCTCGGCCCACGCGGGCACCGGTGATTCATGTTCGTAATACAAGACCGAAACCGCCCCTGCACGGTTAGCACATTCCAGATCGTATTTGTAATCGCCGATGGCTATCGTCGCGGCCGGCGCGACACTAGCGGCGGCGCATAAATCCAACACCGGGTCGGGGGCGGGCTTTACCACGCCGTCGCACCGCGCCCGCGTCAGGTCGAACGCGATTTCGTGGCGTTCGATAAAGACGTCGACCGACACCCGCGAATTCCGCGTCATCAGCGACACGACTTTTCCCGCCGCCCGCAATCGTCGTACCACGTCGGCGGCGTAGGGTTGCAACTCGCAGGCCGCGGCGTCTCGCGCTTCGTGTCGGCACACGACGGCTTCGGCGCGTTCGCGCGCGGGTGGCGGCAACTGTTGCACGGCCTCCCAAACCGGCTGACCGTCCTCAATGCCGATCTCGCGTCGCATGAGGTCAAAATCGAGACCGCTCCGCGTGAGCGTGCCATCCATATCGAAAATGACGTGTTGGAAATCGGTAATGGGCATGAGCGTTTGACTGAATCCGTTCGCGATTAAAAAACATGCCGACCATTCTTCGGTCGGCATGTCGATGATTTCATTCATGATCGCAATCAGGCAAAGGTCGCCAATCGCGTCGCGATACTAAGCAGGTGCTGCCGCGGCTTTGCCCGCAGCCGTCGTGCCCTTCTTGGTCGTTGCCGGTCGCACGATCTTGTATGCCGCGCGGTTGTCGGTGAAGTCCAACACCTTGACTTGTTGCATACCGACTTCGCGGGCAGCGGCAAAGACGTTGGCCTTTGTGACCGTGCGAGCGCTTTTCGGAAGGATCACCCAAATCGCACCGCGACGCTTCAGGTTGTCGGCCAACATGCCGATCTGGCGCAGCTCGGCGGCGCGTTCGACGCCGATCATTACCATGTCGCAACGGGTTTTGCCTTCGGAAAGAATCTTGCATTCGCGGCCGCGCAAGGAGTTCATCAACTCTTCGTCATCCTGCAGGTTGAGCACGCGAACCGTATGGCCGTCTTCAACGCCCAGCTTATCGGCGAGCGTTTGCGGATTTTGGATATAGCCGATCCAGCCTTCGGCGGTTTTGTCATCGCCCAAGCTGATCGTGACCGGATTGCCGTGGAAGCTAAAGCGGATTCCCTTGCCGTCGCGCCGCGGGTTCGTCAGCTCGGCCAGCCGAAAGCGATACTTCGTCGCACCTGCGAAGTCGATATGATCCGCCTCCATGCGCACATCGCCTTCAAACTTTTCCTTGCCTACTCGCAGCTGACAAGTCGCTTCCATTGCCATGGGACCGAGTCCTCCCTGTCACCGCCCGCTGTGGCGGCAGACCTTATGCACAAAGCCCGATGCATCGGGCATTAATGAACGAACAAATTCCCCGGTGGGGCAAAAACCAGAAAGATGTGAACATGAACCCACGCGCCAGGACGCCTTCCCGTCTGGTCCGCGTAACTTTGCGACGCTTGGTAACCCCGTGAGTGGGTGTCGGCTTGATTACCAGACATCGTTGCGCGGGCGTGTTCGGTAAAACGGGATCGACATCAATCCCCCGTTTCCTGCCGACAACAAGGCCCATTATACCGGAAAATCGTTACTGCGCGAAGCAGCGCCTATGACTCGGACTCTCGCAGCTTTGCGACGGTTGTGAGATCTTCCAATGTTGTAATATCGCCCTCTATGCGGCCCGTTGTGGCCAATTCACGCAATAAACGTCGCATAATCTTGCCACTGCGCGTCTTGGGGAGCCCTTCTGTAAATCGCACCGTTTTTGGCTTGGCGATTGCCCCCAATGTCGTTGCAACGTGCTTTCGCAGCGTTTCTTCCAAGTCGTTGCCCGGCTGTGCATCGCCCTTGAGCGTGACGAACGCGGCCACTGCCTCGCCGGTAATTTCGTCCGGATAACCAATCACTGCGGCCTCGGCGACTGCCTCATGCGAGACCAAGGCCGATTCAATCTCCGCCGTTCCCAACCGGTGGCCCGACACCTTAATTACGTCGTCGACGCGGCCGATGATCCAGAAATAGCCGTCCTCATCGCGCCGAACACCGTCTCCGGTAAAATACGCATTCTCGATCGTCGACCAATACTGCTTGCGGTAGCGCGCTTCATCGCCATATACACCGCGCAACATGCCGGGCCAAGGTTTGCGAATGATGAGCAGGCCCGTTTCGTTAGCATCGACTTCGTTGCCTTGTGCATCGACGACAGCGGCATCGATACCGAACTGCGGCAGCGTTGCCGAACCGGGCTTGGTCGGAATAGCACCGGGCAACGGTGAAATCATGATGCCACCCGTTTCCGTCTGCCACCAGGTATCGACGATCGGACAACGCCCGCCGCCGATGTGGTTGTGATACCACGTCCACGCGGCAGGGTTGATCGGTTCGCCGACCGTGCCGAGCAATTTCAACGACGACAAGTCGCTTTGCTGACAAAAGCTTTCGCCCTGTTTCATAAACGCGCGAATCGCCGTCGGCGCCGTGTAAAACTTGGTGACCTTATACCGCTGACAAATCTGCCAGAAGCGTGACCAATCTGGGAAGTTCGGCGCGCCTTCGTACATCACGTTGGTCACGCCGTTTTGCAGCGGGCCATACACGATATAGCTATGACCGGTGATCCACCCGATATCGGCGGTACACCAATACACGTCGTCATCGTGTAAGTCGAACACGTTTTTGGTCGTATGGCGCGTATACACCATATAGCCGGCCGTCGTGTGCAAGATGCCCTTGGGCTTGCCGGTGCTACCGCTGGTGTATAGCAGGAACAACATGTGTTCGGCATCGAGCTGTTCGGCAGGGCAATCGGTCGAAGCGCTGGCGACGACATCGTGCCACCAGACGTCGCGCTCATCGTTCCACACGATATCGTTCTCGCAGCGTTTGAGCACGATCACTTTCTTCACGTTACCGACCATACCGCAGGCTTCGTCAACGTTGGCTTTGAGCGGCACGACGTTGCCGCGCCGCCAACCACCATCGGCGGTAATCACAACGTGCGAATCGGCATCCTGCAGCCTGTCGGCAATTGCTTGCGCACTAAAACCGCCGAAAATCACCGAGTGCGGTGCGCCGATGCGGGCACAGGCCAACATCGCAATCGCCAATTCGGGCACCATCGGCATATAGAGCGTAATTCGGTCGCCCTTCTTGATGCCTTGGGCTTTGAGCGCGTTGGCGAACTTGCAAACTTCGTCCCGCAATTGCGAATAGGTTAACGTGCGTTGATCTTTGGGCGTGCCGTCGGATTCGGCTGGTTCGCCCTCCCAAATGATGGCCGGATGATCGCCGCGACCACGCTCGATCTGCAGATCGAGACAGTTGTATGACATGTTGGTCTTGGCCCCGACGTACCATTTGGCAAACGGCGGGTTCCATTCCAACACGCGCGACCATTTTTCGAAGAAGTGCGAATCAGCGGCGACCTCCGCCCAATACGCTTCGGGGTTATCGATGGACTGCTGATATTGTTCGCGGTATTGCTCCATGCTTTTCACATGAGCCTGCGCGGCGAAGTCGCTGGGCGGTGGATACGTGGCGGAATCGTCAGCGGCCATAGGATGCCCTTTCTGTAAACGAAATCAAAAGTTCAAATCGTTATGATAAGGAATGGGCGGTACGAGGCCAAATCGACCACGGAAAGCGCGATGATGCATCAGCGCGGGTGCCATGCCGACCCAACCGCGTTGTTTTCGATTTATTTGATTTGATCAGCGCGGGTGCCATGCCGACCCAACCGCGTTGACTTGTGTGCCAGTGGTTTGGTCACCAACCTCGAGGATACAAAACCACGAGACCAATACGAAGGTCGGCATGTCTTATTCACGAAAACACTAAAACTCAGAATTTGGCTTGGGCGAATTGGCGCATCTCGATCGGTATTACCACTTTCAAACATTGACGCGTTCGCGCATCCGGCATGCCGACCTTCATATCGGTTGGTTGATTGTGCAATTCCGCGCGCGGACACCGATCGATAGACAAATCAAATTGGAGTGCTTGGGTCAGCATGGCACACCGGCACACCAAGGCCTGAAACACGAGCCCCGTTACGAATCACTCTCGTCGTCGCGCTGCCGGATCACCTCGCGAATGCGATAAATTCGCCGTCCTTGTCGATCGTGATACACGCGCACCAATAACTCGGCCAAGATACCGAACATCACGCATTGCACCGTAAAGAACGCCATCAGCGCGCTAAGCGACACGAGAATGTTGCGGTTGAGGTGAAGCCCTTCCGGCTGCCAGAACCAGCCAAACTTCTGCGCGACCGCTATGCCCAACACAAACAACGCAAGACCGAACGACAAAATCCCCAGCCGCCCAAAGAAGTACAACGGCTTGGTCATGTACGTGCCAAGAAACCGCACAATGATCAGGTCGAGCACGACGCGCACCGTGCGCCAAAGGCCGTACTTCGTCACGCCCGCCGTGCGCGGTCGATGGTTGGCGACCATCTCCGTAATCTTCGCGCCGTGCCATGCGGCCAGCGCCGGAAGAAAGCGGTGCAAATCGCTCGATAGGCTCACATCTTCCAACACCTCGCGACGATACGCCTTGAGCGTGCAACCGAAATCGTGAATCGGCACGTTTGTGAGCGAGCGAATGATCTTATTCGCAATGATCGACGGCACGCGTCGCGAGAACAATTTATCCTGGCGCTTCTTGCGCCAACCGCTCACGATGTCGTAGCGCGGTTCGCCGTTAAGCACTTCAAGCAGCTTGGGAATATCCGCCGGGTCGTTTTGCAAGTCGGCATCGATTGGCACGATCACATCGCCGCGCGTGTTGTCGATGCCTGCCGCCATTGCCGCCGTCTGCCCGAAGTTGCGCCGCAGTTCAAGAACCGTCACACGCGGATCGCTCTGCGCCAATTCGCGCAAGATCGACAAACTCGTGTCGGTGCTGCCGTCGTCGACGAGGATCAATTCGTAATCGAGCCCTGTCGGTGCCAGCGCGTCGGTGAGTTGCTTGTGCAATTCGCGGAGGTTTTCTTCTTCGTTGTGAACCGGCGCGACAACGCTGAGGTCGCAACGATCGTGTTGCGGCGTTTGTTGCTGATGACGCGTGGCGGGTCGTTCGGTTTCGATTGCAGTGGCTTCCATAAAGTCTCGCGTGCGGGATAACGTTGTTCGAAAACCTAATTATCCGCACCAGCGGCCAATCGTCGAGCCGCAACCGCCCCCGCCCAGCCGATTCCCGGCATTAGATAGAAGATTCCGGCCAGAGCGACTTCGCCGAGCGTCCATACGGTCCGCAAAATCAGCACGACAATCAGAATGTCGGCCGATTCACCGAAGCAAAAGGTGAGCAGCGCCGCCAGCAGACCTTCCCGTGCCCCCAGCCCTGCCGGCAAAAACAAAATCAGAAAACCCGCCGCCGTACCGAACGACGCCGTGCCGACGATGAACAGCACGTTCATCGGGTCGGTCGCGCTACCGTTGAGCGGCTGCATCGCGAGCGCCTGCGTCAGCGCCCACAGGCTCAACCCCGAGCCCATCCACGCGAGCAACAACAGCGGCGACCAGCGCAACGCCGTCGGATGCCAACCGGCCACACTGACGACTTTGCCCTTTTGACCGAACGGCACCGACACGAGCTTCGACAGCTTTTCGAATACGCGCGGCAACATGGCGACGTGCAAACCAACGGCTATGCCGAGCGCCGTCATTGTGTAAATCGGTAGCGGCGCCGGAAACAGAAAGAACGCAACCGCCCCGAGTGCGCCCGCGCCGCCCATCGCCGCAAACGTTTCGTAGGTCACAGCCATGCCGATCTCGAAGCGCCGCCCCTGCGATTGTGGCATCAGACCGGTGCGCAACACCAGGACGAACGCCTTGCCGGGGATGTACTTACCAAGCGTGCCGACGCAATACGCTCGCACAGTAGAGAACAACGGCGCGTGATATTTGCCGCCGATCAGAATTTGCCGCCAATGCAAGGCGAAGAAGATTTGGCCCACCATAAACGCGGCCGTCGAAGCGCCGACCCATGACCACGAGACACCGCGCTGCCAGATGCTCTCGCTCTGATCGGACCAATCATTATAGAGTTTGGTGAATTGCCAGCCGACGGCGACGAGCACGCTGAGAATCAGCACGCGCTTGAGCCAAACCTTCCACGGCTTTTTCGGCGCGGCCACAACGGGCTCGACCTGAGTTGCCGGCGGTTCGACTGGCGACAGTAGCACGGCTGAATCTTGTAGATCGGTCGTCAACGGTTAACTCGCGCTAGAAAGGGGCGACTGAAAACTACGCCGCGTTTGCCGGTTCGATCGGTTCGTTCGTGCCCGGCTTGGTGAGCGGTTCGTCGCGCTTGTCGGGCTGACGCAAACTCGGCTCGGGCCACGGCGGCGGTTGATTGCCGATTAGCAACGTTTGATTCTTGATCGTCCCCTCGTCGCTTTGAATCCAGAGGTATGTTTCGGGGAATTCACCTTCAATGTAGTGCATAAGATGATGTCGAATCTCCCAGTATTCGCGGGTAATGACGAATAGAGCGACGTCATCGCTCCTCATCTTCTCAACAATCGCCTCTAGAATCTTCCCGTATTCGGTCTCCAAATCGCGCACACCGCCCTGCTCTTCGAGCAGCTCAAGTTGATCCTTCACGCGCGGGAAACGCACATCGCTATGCCAGATAATCGTCGGGTTTTGTTGAGCGACCTGCCAAAGATTCTTGCGATACTTCTTATCGAGTTCCCGTGATAGCTGCTGTGCGAAGCTCATATTGGCACGCTGGCCTTGCACGACCGGCGCCACGCGCGACCAACCCCACATGAACGTTACCCAAACAGTCAACACCAGCGCCGCGAATGATGCATTACGCGTGCCACGCAAGAACAACGCCGCCGACGTCGAAAGCCCGACCGTGAGAATGAGGCCTAACACGACATAGGGAACCGCCAACGCCTCCCATTCAAACGCTGCATTGGTGCCGTGATAGCCGGGGAACGTCTTGCTGATAAACGGAATCTCGCCCGGCTCGGTCCCCTTCATGTAATACGCACCGCCGATGACGGCCAGCGGAATGAATATCCAAACTGCAAACGCACCCAGCCGCGCCAGCGCCTTTGAGCCTTTGCGATGCGGATCGAAGAAATCCGACAGCTCGATACCCAGCAGCACAAACAACGGTGGCAGCGCCGGCAGGAAGTAGCGCGTTTCTTTGCCCGTCGAAGCAGTGAAGAACAGCAGCAACAGCACAAACCAAATCAGCATGAACAGCTTGCCGTCGGAGCTGACGCCGCTGGTGTTGCGCACCGTTCGCGCCAATGCCGCCGGCAGCGACATCGCATACGGCAAGCAGTAAACAAACGCGACGCCGAGATAGAAGACGTAGAAGATCGTCTCTTTGTTGGCCTCGACGTTTGGCAAGTCGCCAGTCATGCGATCGATGTATTCGACGCGCCATTTCATCAGCGCGATATCGCCTTGGTTCATGTAGATGTAAATCACCCACGGCAACCACGGTAGCAGGAACAGAACGAGCCCCAGCAAATGAATCGGATTGACCAACGCGCGCCAGCGGTTTTGCAGCAGCAGCGATCCCAAGGCCGGTATGCCGATCGTCACCAACGGCATCGGCATCTTGTAGAGCATGCAGAAGCCCGCCGCTAAATACGCAGCAAGCAGATACCAATTGCGCCGCCGGCCCGGCCCTTCATCGGCAACGCCCACCCACAAACACGCCAAAGACAGCGTGGTGAAAAACGTCATCCCCAAGTCGGCAGCGCCGCGGTGCGACCATTGCAACACCATCGGTGTCGTCGCCGCCACCAAGCCTGCAAACACCGCCGGCCGCACACCGGCAATGCGCCGCGTCAGCCAAAACACCACGCCCACGATGCCAACGGCGAAGAAACTGTTCGGCAGGCGCGTGGCCACTTCGTCCACGTCGGTGCCGCGAATGTAGCTCGTCAGAATGACCGCCCAATATGGCCCCGGCGATTTTTGCAAACGCAACTCGCCACTGAAATACGGCGTGAGCCACGCTTCGATGCCGCTGTCTTTGGCATCGATGCGTTCCTTCATCTCGCGCGCCGTCTGACCGACCCAACAATCAGTGCCTTCAAACGCCGCCCCGCCGTCGAGATCGTAAATACCGATCAACAGCGTCCACCCCATCAGCGCCAACAGCCACGGCAACGCACCTCCGTGCAATCGCAGCGGTGGCGCCTTTTCAAAATCGGATTGACCGGTCGCCAGCGCTGGCCGGTCGGCTCGTGCCGGTGCGTCACTGCCGCGCGCAGGTATTGGTCGCTCGGTTTGCGGATGCGTCGGCGACGGTACGGCACCCTGTGAGCTGCCGGTACCGGGCTTGGCTTTAAAGTCGATCACGCGCGGTCGCGGTTCGGGCGTACCGCCGGATGGTGGTTGGGGTTTGTTTTCTTCCATGGCGAATGAACCCTTTTCTTCGGATTGCGGAATGCCGGAATTGCTCTGGCTGCCGAACGGCGCACGTTAAAAGAAACGTTGGCCGGGGTCCAATGGTTCGGTCGATTGCCGAATGGTCGGAATGTAGTGGTATTGCGGGCGACGTCTCGTAGGCGGATGGCTAATCCCCACGAAAATCCGCCCGACCGTTAAGCGTTTTTAAGATGTCCGAACCGAGGAAAACGAACGGTCGATTCTCTTCGTGCATATCGCTGACGGCGAGGCGCGATTTCTCGAACAAGCCCTTGCCTTCGTAGCCGCCGGACCGCAGAAAGAGGAACTCATCACGGGCGCTGTCGTGTAGCGGGTTCTGCTGATTCAATTCGCCCGAGTTATCAAACACGACCAGGTTTTGATAGCCGCAGAACGGCGCTTTTTCCTGTTCGTCTTCTTCGAGGCTCGTGTATGACCCCGTGCCCAACATGCGCGAAATCGCTTCGAGAAATGCGTCGCCATACACCTCGCTTAGCCGCAGGTAATGCGCCGCCACGTCACGCCGCAACAGAGCGAGCTGATCGGGATTGAGCGGATAGAGGCGACGATGGTCCCACCCCGCCTTCGGTGCAACGGCAAGGTTGTTATCGACGTACGAATCCGGCACCAACATGCGCCCGACTTCGTCGAGAAGGCGTGCCAACCGTGTGAGCGCGAATCGATTCGGGCTGTTATTGAGCGATACGATGATGCGGTACGGATCGTTCCATTGCGCCATGTTGCGTAAGGCAAAATTCGGCGCGTCGAAGAATTCGTCGTCGTATTCGAGCAGGCTGCGCACCTCAACGATGAAGCGCTGCCGATATTCCGACGCCAACGTCGGTTGATTCGCGGGCGAATCGGAAATAATGCGACGCATCATTAAGTAACGCGTCATCGCCATTTCGTGCACTTCGGGCGGCACGTTACCGGGGAAGCGATTGGGGTTCCACGCCGCAAACGGCTTACGCACCTTATCCGGATCGAGCACATCGAAGCTCAAACCGATGCGCAACTTGGCCAAGCGCTCCGACGGATGCTCCGAACTGCTTAAGAACGGCACGTCCACGGTACTCGCGGGCTCGCGGGCGATGGGCAAATTGAAATAACCCAAGTGTCGCCCCTCGTCGCGGTCGCGTCGTTCGCGATCGAGCGTTGGGAAACGCGCCCGAATCAACAAGTGCGTCATCGTTTTTTCTTTGTCGATGCGCTCGCCGCGATCCACACCCGTCAACGGGCTGCTGCCCAATGCACCGCTGCCCGACTTGGTAAAGAACGACGAGATGGGCGTCACCACGTTGGGCCGCAGCTCAGTCGTAAAAGACGTTAGGTCGTTCGCGTCACCGATCGCCGTGACGCCCGCTTGCTGAATGATGTTTCCCTGCGAGGAATAAAACGTGAGCGCGATGGCCGAGTTTTCTTCCTTCTTCTGATAGGCCGCGTCGCTCAGCGCTTCGGCGAAGCGTTTCTCAAAAATCTGTTGATACGTCTTGGCATCGCGACCGGGGCGCACGCGATGGGTGCGGCGCTTCTGATATTCCTGTACCAGCAACTGTCGCATTTGTTGTGGGCTGCGTGTTTCCAGGATTTGCAGCTTGGTGCCGGGCGGAAACGTCGAATCGCGCAGGAACATCGTCAGCAACACGCGCGCTTCGACGTTGTGCTTTTCCTCTTCGGTCAGCGTGGTCGACGAACCGGGAATCGGCCGAATCGTAAAGTCTTCGATGATCAACCACGTACCGGCAGTCGCTTCGATCTTACTGATCGCCCCCGTGCCGGTGGCGACGACCTGCTGTTGGTTTTCCTGACTAATGAGCGCGGCGATGCCCTGATAGGTGTTCGACGTCGGGCCGACCGGCACGGTGAACTCGGTCAACCGCTCGGTGCGTTTGATCTTATGCACGATCAGGTTGCGTTCGATGCGATCCCAAAATTCGCGCAGGCTGTCGACCACTTCCGACGTAATCTGATGCTGCACGCCGTCCGGGCCCAGATAACTAAACGACGCAACCTGCTGGCGACCATCGAAAAAGAGATCGTCGGCCCCAACCGAGAAGTCGGTGCCGATCGTCGTCGACTCGCGCGCGGGAAACGCCGGTAGCGTCGGCGGCACAATCGAAATCGGCGTCGTACCGGCGGGCAACATGCCGCCGGCCACGCCGCTGAGTGTTGAGATTTGCAATTGTTGGTTGGCAACAGCGAGCAACGTATTGAGCGACGTTTCGCGCAGGATGCGACCACTGCTCGCGCCGAAGCGCACGTCGTGTTCGCCCTGAAATTGCCCCGTAAGTCGCGACGCCAACGCCCCCGACACGATATCGCGGTCGGTCAGACGCACGGCCTCGATGCTGATGACCGAATCGACGGCGATGCGCCGTTCGAGGTCGTCGGCTTCTTCCAAAAAACGCCGCAACATGCCAGCGGGCAGCACGATATCGACGTCGCCGATTTCCGGGTCGAAGTGAATGCCGGCGCGATCGAGCGTGGACGGCGGCGAATAACCCGCAATCTCCATCTCTTTGTTGATCCGCTCGACCAACGGTTGCAGGCGGCTGATAAACTCGCCGTCACGAATGATGTACGAAAAGCGGCGCGATTCTTTGAGCCACTTGCCGCTGCGACCGTTGTCTTCGAGGTCGGAGCTAGGCAGGCCCAACTCTTCGGCGATTTGTTCGCGCACCGCACGCGCATCGGCCAATGACTCGCGTTCGGATTGCACGGCGGCGCGATCTTCGAGTGCCTCGCGCTTGGCGAGCGACCGCAGGTACTTTTCCGTATCGCGCCGAAACGCGGGCGAGCCGCTGTCATAAATCTGTCGGCCGGTCTGAGCGATGCGAATGCCAAGCGCGACAGCTTCACCTTCCGTGACGTCGTGCAATAGAAACCCAACCACTTCGCGCGTGGGGCCGCGGTAGGTTCGATCGTCCGACGCCCCCGGCACCGGAACTTCAACCCGTCGCGCGGACTCGACGGGCATGTAAATCGCATCGCGCGCGGCGTTGAACTTCATACCCAGCCGCTGCTGCAGCACGGGCAGCATCTCGGTCAACACGGCGTCCATGCTGACCACGGGCAGTGCCGTCTTGAATTCGGCCAGTTGTCGGTCGGTGCGGAGCAACACGGGCACTGCCGGTGAGCTCATGAGTTCCAACAACGAATCGGGTGTGACGCGAAAGGTAAAACGCGGTCCGGTGTCTTCCTCTGCCACTTCGGGGCGTCGTTGCATGAGTTCGATGGTGACCGCCTCGGACGAGACGGACTTGTTCGCCGGCTGTCCGGCGGTGCCGTCTTGCGCGTGGCTGTCGTGACGATTGGGCACCGCGACGATCACGACGATCGCGACGATCAGCGCCTTACCAACGCGCATCTTTCGAAGTTGCGAACTCACTGAAAATCCTGAATATGTCAAACGGCACCGCGCGGGGCGATGCGCAAGTTGCGTCATTATCGGCAAATCTTGCCGGTTAACAGCGATGGGCGGATCGCGCCCGCCTATTGACATCGGAAGCCTGTAGCGGCTGCGTGAACAAACCTGACGGAGTATGCGAATTGACGTCGCAAAGGCCACCGCCCGCGCACCAAGCTTGCTCGGCGACCCGGTGATTCGTGGCAGCCCCGCCCGAATCGACTAGGATTCCCGACGAACCCACGGATCCGAATCACCCACGAATATGGCACAAATCGAAGTCGAACATCTGGGGAAAACGTTCAAAGTGCCCGAGCGCGAAGCGGGCCTCGTTGCCAGTATTGGCAGCCTGTTTCGGCGCAAATATCGCGACGTGCGGGCCGTGGATGACATCAACTTTAGCGTTGAAGCGGGCGAAATCGTCGGCTTCCTCGGCCCCAATGGCGCAGGCAAAACGACGACGCTCAAAATGCTCTCGGGATTGTTGCACCCCACGGCGGGTGAGGCACGCGTGTTGGGCCACACGCCGTGGAAGCGTGAGGCCGACTATCTGCGTCGCATCAGCATGCTGATGGGCCAACGCTCGCAGTTGCAATGGGATTTGCCCGCGATCGATTCGTTCTACATGCACGGTGCCGTGTACGACATTCCCAAGGCTGACTACCAGCAAACGCTCGACGAGTTGGTGGAGTTGCTCGCCATCGGGCCGGTGCTGAAGAAACAGGTCCGCACGCTGTCGCTGGGCGAGCGCATGAAATGCGAGATTTGTGCGTCGCTGTTGCATCGCCCCGCCGTGCTGTTTTTGGACGAACCGACCATCGGCGTTGATGTTGAGATGCAGGCACGCATTCGCAGCTTCATCGGTCAATACAACCGCAAGCACGGTGCGACGATCATTCTGACGAGCCACTACATGGCCGACGTCACGGCGCTGTGCAACCGCATCATCGTGATCGACCAGGGGCAACTGCTATTTGACGGTTCGCTGCCGGTGCTGAGCGAGAAGATGGCCCCGTTTAAGGTCATCAAGATCGATCTCGACGCGAAGTGCGACGATTATCCATTCGCCGAGATCGGCGAAGTCATCAGTTGCGAAGATCGCAAGGTTGAATTGAAGGTGCCCAAAGCTGAAGCAGCGGCGGCGACTGCTAAGTTGCTGACCGACCTGTCCGTGATGGATTTGACGATTGAAGATCCGCCGATCGAAGACGTGATCAAGCAAGTCTTTGGCGGTCGCGCCCAACGCGACGACGCCGAGGCTACGGAAACAGCCGGGGCGTCGGCATGAGTCACTTGGTGCGCGCCTTTCCCGCGTTTCTGCGAATCAGCATTCAAGCGATGCTGCAGTATCGCGGGGAGATTCTGCTTTGGTGCATGTGGGGCATTGTGAATCCGACGGTGCTGTACGTCATGTGGTCGGCGGCCACACGCGGCGCGCCCGATGGAAAAATCGCCGGGCTCGATCAGAACGGATTCGCCGTTTATTACTTTTTCCTATTAATCGTCGGCCATCTCACGGCAGCGTGGGATGTGTACAACATGAGCTACCTCGTGCGCAAGGGGCAGCTCTCGCCGTTATTGTTGCGACCGATCCTGCCGATGTGGGAATCGCTCAGTAGCAACTTAGCGTACAAAATCACGACGCTGATGTTCGCCGCACCGATGTGGTTGGTTTTCATTCTGATTACGCAGCCGAGTTTTCAAACGCAATGGTGGCAGGCCGGGTTGGGCATGATTGCCTTATTGTTGGGCGCGGCGCTGAACTACATGTTGTGCTATACCGTCGCGCTGGTGGCGTTTTGGACGACGAAGCTCGACGCGGTGGGTGAGATCTACTTTGGCCTGGGCATGCTGCTTGGCGGGCGCATGGCACCGGTCGATGCGCTGCCGCCCTATCTACAGATTGCGTCCGAGTTCTTGCCGTTTAAGTGGATGTTTGCTTTCCCGGTCGAAGTGTTAGCGGGGATGCGCGACGATGTTCATGCGGTGACCCGGGGTTTGTTGATACAAGCCGCGTGGGTGATGTTGATGGTACTGGTGTTTCGGATAAGTTGGCATCTGGCGGTGAAGCGCTATTCGGCGGTGAGTGGTTGAATGGGTAACAAGATTGCTTTCGCGATTCCCCACCCTTCGCTGGCGCGAAGGATGGGGCACCTCTACCGTAACCGCGTGTGTTCCGATCAGAGCCGCGCCCGTGAGGAAGCGGTTACGGTTGGTGTTACAGAGGGATTCTGTCGCGTGAGCGTGCGCAACATTTGGAGTTGCCTCCGACGAACACCGGTTACAAACCGGTGCCACAGCGCACACATCCGTTGCAAACTGGCGCCACAGCGCATGGGTGCCCCTGCCCCTCTGGGGCTGGGGGACTGCCCCCGCGAGTAAACCGTAAATGAGTCGAGCCCTTACTCTCATGTTGCTTTTCGCGCGCATCAGCGTGCAGAACTTCGCCGCCTATCGGGCGGACTTCTTTCTGCGCGGCGTCATGTCGCTCGTTCAATTGGCCGCCGAACTCATCGTTGTCGACACCATTTTCCACAACACCGAAACACTCGCCGGTTGGCGTTTGCCACACATGCTCGTATTGGTCGGCGTGTATCGCATGGTTGCCGGCGGCATTCGCATTTACATCGTGCCGAATATGCGGCGCGTATTGGAAGACATTCGTGAAGGCACGCTAGACTTCGTTCTGCTGAAGCCCGTGAACTCGCAACTGCTCGTCAGCATTCGCGAATTTGTCTTTTGGCGCATCACCGATCTGATTTACGGCGGTACGGCAGCGGCGATCGGCGCTTCGATGCTGGCGAAGGACATCGGCGCAACTCAAATCGCGACATTTGTATTCATGTTGGCCGCAGGATTCGCGATCATTTATTCCGTTTGGCTCGCGCTGGCGACGATCGGCTTTTGGTTCATTCGCGTGCAAAACATCGAAATGGTGTTTTGGAATGTCTTCGAGGCCGGTCGCTTCCCCGTCATGATCTACCCGTATTGGGTGCAATGGTCGCTAACGTTCCTCGTGCCGCTCGCGTTCATCACGACGTTTCCGGCGGGCACGTTGTTGGCCGATCCGGCGACGGGCGTACCGGCAGCGGCACCTTACTATGCCGCGGGGATTGCCGTTGTAAGCGTGTTGCTATCGAGTTGGTTTTGGCGCTTTGGGTTGAAGCATTACAGCGGCGCTTCGGCGTAAGTGGGAAAGTCCCCCAGCCCCAGAGGGGCAGAGGCACCCGTGCGCGCTGTGGCACCGGTTTGCAACGGGTGTGTGCGCTGTGGCACCGGTTTGTAACCGGTGTTCTTCGGAGGCAACTCAAAATGTTGCGCACGCTTACGCGACAGAATCCCTCTGAAACACCAACCGTGACCGCTTCCTCACGGGCGCGGCTCTGATGGTCCGCGTTCCGCTCAAACCGGCTCTGGTTTTAATCAATCCGAGGCCAGTGCTATCTTCTCAGGCAGCCTCGTTAAAAATTTCACGAACCGCGCGACGCTCGCGTTAAACCGTTACACCCATTTATACATCCGTCATTTTCGTTGATTTAGCCATCTCAGCACGTTAATGATAGATATCCGGCGCGATTCCGCGCCGATCGCCGTCGCTCATCATTTCTTGCAGGTGCGGCCATGAAATTGCTCGTTATTCAGGACAATCAGTTGCGGCGCACCGTGCGCGCTGCCGGTGGAAGATTGGCAATCGGCAGCGATCCGTCGTGCGACGTGCACCTGCCCGATCCGAAACTGCTCAAACATCAGGCCAGCTTGGCCCTCGACGATACCGGCAACTGGTGGTTGGAAGTGCAGGACCCGTCGGTACCGACGTGCCTCAACCGCGCCGTGCAAAAAGCGCGTGCGCAACTCAAACATGCCGACGAAATCGAGATCGGCCCGTTCGCCTTGCGGTTCTATCTCGATGCTGCGGCGACTGCCGAAGAGCGCCGCACCCAGCGCGTGCAGAAGCTCGAAAAGCAACTCAAAGACACGCTGCCGCTCGACACGATCATTCGAAAAGACGTCGACCGTCTTACACTGCCGGCAATCGCCGTCACGCAAGCCGCCGACCTGCTCGCCGACTTGCGCCGATATGGCAGCGTTGGCGATTTGCTGTTGCCCGTCCTCAATCGATTGATCCACGATTTCAACGGAAGCAAGGCATGGATCGGCATTCGCAAACCCAACGCGCGCGAGTTCGATTGGGTGCTTGGCAGCAAAGGCGGCACGCAGCCTTGCAAGCGCCCGAGCTATTCGCAGATGTTTGAATCGCGCTGTTTGTGCGGTCGACAACACCTTTGTGCGCCGCACGTACCAGTCGCCGGAATCGCCAGCGCGATGGCCGCGCCGTTGGTCGGACGCGATCGCGACGTGCTTGGCATGGTCTATGTCGAAACGGCATCGGGCGGTACGCGTTATGGTGACGACGCCTTTATGCGTTTCTCGGCAGTCGCTCAAATCGTTGCCACGCGCGTACACGATTTGTTGATCAGCATCAGCGAACACGAAGCCGAGACGGTATCGACCGAACTCGAATTGGCGCGAGCGTTGCAAAGCTCGCTAACGGTCGATGCCTTACCCGAAGTCGCCGGTTTGCAAGCCGCAGCATATCGATTGGCTGGGACCGACACGTGTAGCGACTATTACGACATCGTCGCGACGCGCACGAAGAAGGTGCTCGCCGTGGTTGCTAAAGTTGAGGCCGACCCGCTCACACGATTGCGCTATCTTGGTGAGTTGCGCGCCGCGTTCCGATATGCCGCGTTGTATCAGGAAGCGCCGCATACGTTTTTGCGCGCCCTCAATTGGCTCTTGCTCAACAACGCGGGCAACAGCATTCATTTGATGATGGCCGAAGTTGACCCGAGCAACGGGCTGGTTCAGTTTTGTATCGCCGGTCGCCGCGTGCATACCGGTCGCATTTCGCCCAACGGCGATGGTGAGTTGATACCGTTGGCGGGTGCCCCACCAGTGGGAGCCGAGCGAGGGGCGGCGTATGAATTGCGACAGATGACGCTCGACGAAGGCCAATCGTTGTTGATCGTCACCGACGGTGCGAAGACCACGCTCAATCGCGACGGCTCGGCGTTGGGAATCGGCGGTGCCGAAGAGGCGGTGTGCGACGGCCTCGGCGACACGCCCGCCCATGTACTGCGCGATTTCGCGGCCGACCTGACGGATTATGTTGACGGCGGTGCGCATCCGGAAGATTTGACGGTGGCGTTGGTGCGACGGGATTGAGTTGGTATTCGCGAAGCCTTGAGAATCACCGGCCGGGTCGAAAGCGTGTCGGTCATATCAAGTTAGCCCCCGTCGAATGGCCGGAGGGCTAAGTGTCGATTCGGCGGCAAAGTCTAGGATTTGGCAACGACAAGTAATCAGCACGCGCCATGCCGCGTCGGGTCGATGACCCAACCTACGCCGACTTAGCCCTTCTGAAGAACCGGCTCGTCTTTCAATAACTGGCTACCGTAAAGCGCCTTATAGAGATCGCAGCGTTTGATCAACTCGTCGTGCTTGCCCGAATCGACGATGCGACCGCGGTCCATCACGACGATGCGGTCGGCTTGCAGAATCGTCGAGAATCGGTGGGCGATGATCAGCGCCGTTCGGTCCGCTAGGAATCGTTCGACGGCTTCGTGTATCTTTTGTTCGCTATCGGCGTCGACCTGACTGGTGGCTTCATCAAAGATGAAAATCGGCGCGTTGCGCAACATGGCGCGGGCGATGGCGAGGCGTTGCTTTTGACCGCCGGAGAGCGTCGCACCTTGTTCGCCAACGATCATGTCGTACTTCTCCGGCTTGTCCATGATGAACTCATGGGCATAGGCGGCCTTGGCGGCGGCCTCGATGCGAGATTCCTGACCGTCGAGGTTGTAGTTGCGTTCCGGATGTCGTCGCTTGAGCACGATCTTGCGAATCAGCTTTTCATCACCGTAGGCGATGTTGTTTGCAATCGAATCGTCGAAGATCACGGTATCTTGCGTGATCAGGCTCATCTGCTTGCGCAAGCTGCGCAGTGAGAAGTCGCGTGCATCCTGACCGTCGAAGGTGATGCGCCCATCCTGCGGATCGAGAAAACGAATCAACATCGATAGCAGCGTGGTCTTACCCGAACCGTTGGGGCCGACGAATGCCACGCGCTCGCCCTTTTTGACGGTCAGACTCACGCCGTCGAGGGCCGGGCTTTCAGCACCGGGGTAGGTGAAGCGTACGTCTTCGAAACGAATCGCTTCGGTCAATTCCGGCAGTGCCGGCTTTTGGCGATCGTTCGGTTCGTGGATCGGCATGTCGAAGACCTCGAACACGCGATCGAGCGCGGCATTGGCGCGTTGAATGCGGTTGTAGAACGAACTCATCTTGCGAATCGGGTCGAACATCGCGGCCATCAGCGCGGCGAGCGTGCCGAACTTCGCAAACGTCATCTGCCCTTCGAACATCAAATGCGCGAAAAAGATAATGGCGGCCGTCGCCGCGATGCGCCCCATGGTTTCGAAGACCGGGCTCGACATCGCTTCCACGCGCTCGATGCGCAGCATGAGCTTGAGCATCTTTTGATCGACGTCGTGAAGGTGACGCCGCTCGTAGCTCTCCATCGAATAGCCTTTGACGACGCGAATGCCCTTGAGGGCACCGTCGAGGCCGGCCAGCATACGACCGTAGGCGAGGTAGAGACGTTTGTTCGTCTTGCGAATGATCTTTCCGAAGCGGCGGATGATATAACCGGCGATCGGCGCGATAACCAGCGTAATGAGCGTGATGCGCCAGTCGATGATCATCGCCATGATGAGGGCGAACAACGCCTTCAACGGTTCGCGCAGCGTCTTTGCGAAAATCCAAACCAACCCGCGATAAACGTCTTGGCTATCCTGCACGAAGCGCGAAATGATGTCGCTGGCACCGTGGGCGGCAAATTGGGCCAAGGGCATCCGCAACACGTGGTCGTACATGCGACGACGAATCGATACTAACGTAAGCCCCGCCGCCAGTGCAATCAGATACTCACCCGCAAACCGACAGGCCGCGCCGAACACACCAATAGCCAACGTCACCAATAACACGACGATCAGTGTGTTCATCTTGTCGTCGCGCGTGTCACCTTGCGGTAGATAGCTCACGGCATAACGACCGGCGCGCAGATAATTAGGCAACCCTTCGACCGTCGTAGAAATACCAGTCGCATTGCCCGTCGCTTTGGAAACGACCGTGAGCGCCACGGTGTCACCTTCCGCTGCGGTGCCGATGGCATCCAACACAACGCGTGCGCGGGCGTCGGGTTGATCCGTCAGTTGCAAGACATCGCCGGCTTCAGCCTTGCCAGATAGCGGTGATTTCTTTTTGATCTTGAGAATCGTGAGTTGTCGCTTTTCGCGGTCGTGGAAGAACTCGGCATCGAGTCGGTCTTCGGCGCAGGACTGATGCACCCATGCGGGAATGCCCTGCTCGCCGGCGATCACCTTAATGACCGGCAGAACGGCGGCGATGTTGAGCGAGTACGTCAGCGCCACCAGAAAGATGCAGACGATGGCGGGAATGAGGTACTTGTAATACGGACGCGAGAACCGAAGCACGCGCAGAAAATGAATCGGCGACGCGCCCTTCTCGGAGCCGCGGGCAACGTTCGCGCTGGGACCACCGACTTTGACCATAAACCCTGTGTAGATGAAGGAAGCCGATCGGGCAACGTAAACCGTCGCGTCCGGCGACGTCTCGCCCGTGTGTTACCCGGTATTACGGGAACCGCTTCCGATATTTCGAGATTCGCTGCCACGCAGGCAGGCGTGTCACGGGCATTGTGGCAGGCGCGTCGGTCATGTCAATCTGACAGACGATTGTAAGTATCCGTCAACGCTGGATTTGGCTGGCAGCATCGGGCGGATGGGCGGTTTGGCACGCGAATTGTTTTATATCCCATCGTCAACAAGGAAATCACGCGGCATGCATGGTGCATAGCCCGCCAAAGCAATAAGGAGACGTGCCATGTTGATTAAGCGAGTCAATCAGAACAGCCCGTTTATTGGTCTGCAACGCGATTTTGGTCGCCTCTTCGACGAAGTGTTCGGCCAGATGAGCCCCCAAGCTCAGAGCGTTTGCACGTTCCCGGCGTTGAACATCACCGAAAACGCCGACGGTTGGATCGTCGAAGCCGACGTTCCGGGCCTCACGATGGAACAGCTCAACGTCGAAGTTGACGGCAACGAGCTTCACATCTGGGGCAAGCGCGAATGGGAAGCCCGCGAAGGTGAAAAGCTCGTTCGCAACGAACGCGTCAGCGGCGAATTCCACCGCACGCTCAACCTACCGGTCGACATCAAGCTCGATGCGGTCGAAGCCAAACTGAATAACGGCGTTTTGAGCGTGACGCTACCCAAGGCCGAAACCGCCAAGCCGCGTCGAATCGACGTTCGCAAAGACTAACCTTGGTCTTCGCCGACGACGGTCGACGTAATGACAACTGCTTATTCTTCTCCCGGCCGCGCGGATTACTGCGCGGCTTTAATTTTTGGGGGATTCGGATCGTAGGCGTGGCCTTACGCCGTCGAAGGTGCCGTTCCTGCGGCGTCGGCTTTGGTTGAAAACCGTTTGCGAATCGACGTCGATAGCGTCAACGCAATACTCCGCAGCCACGAACCGCCATAGGTTCGACTTGCACGCAAAAGGCGTTGCGCGTCATCGAACTCACCCGCGTGGGCACATTCGCGCGCGGCAACGAACAACACGCGGGCCAGGCGCTCGCGGGCGCGCGGCTGATCCAAGGCTTCGCGCGCGGCCGGCAACTCGAAAAAGCGTTGCAACACGTCGGCCTTCACGCGCAGATTGCGGCTCATCTGCTGTTTGCTAAGCCGATTGCCGTGCAAGCGCCGCAATGCCATCGGTTCTTCGATCAGCGCAAACCGCTGCGTTAGACTGAGCCGCAGCCACAGGTCGTAATCTTCGCAGACGGGCAAATCCGGATGAAAGCCATCCGCAGACGTAAACAAGTCGCGCCGCATCACGACCGTTGGCACATGCACGAAGCTGCTATGAAACAATGCATTGGTGATCTGACCGTCATGGCAAGGCTTGGTGCGACCCGGCACTGGCTTACCGTTGGCATCGACCGGCAGCATCGGACCGTAGAGGATGTTGGTACCGTCGTCCGCGTTGATGCAATCGGTGTAAGCGGCCAGCTTGTTCGGCAGCCAAAGGTCGTCGCTATCCAAAAACGCGATCCATTCGCCGGTTGCCCGCGCCGCCCCCGTGTTGCGAGCAGCCGCCGGGCCTTGTTGCGTTTGGCGAATGACTTGCGGCTTTGTGACATGGTCGGCAACGCCCGCCGCGATGTCTTCGTCGGACCCGTCGTCGACGACGATCACTTCGCACGGCGCGACGCTTTGCTGCGCGACCGAATCCAACGCCTCGCGCAAATACGCAAGCCGGTTGTATGTCGGGATAACCACACTGAAGCGCGGTGCGCTCATGAACCTGGCCTTTTGCCTGCGGATTGGCAGCCCGATGGCCGCGAGAAGGCCATCCGAGCGACATCCCCCTTCAGCCGGGAGGCGTCGCAGGAAAGTATAAGTCTTATGAGCGGACGCGTGGCCGGTCAAGGTTGACGTCCACCGCGCGGTTGCACCCCGCTCGCCGAAGGCCCTGGAATTTGCTAGACTGGGCGGCACGATAAAACGAAACATCCGCGTATCAAACGGAGCACCCCGTGCACAAGCCCAAGGTCGATCAGCACGTCAAAATCCAGCAGGTCATTCACACGCGCGATGGCGATTGGACCACCACCACCGAGGGCAAGATCGTTGCCGTCGAGCCGCGCCCGACGGGCAGTTGGTTCGCCCACGGCAAAGATGACAAGCTCTGGCTCTATCGCATTCGCCTGCAAAAAGAAGACGGCGAATTGGTCGAACTGAACACCGACCGCGATACACGCATCAGCATCCTGGATGCTTCGGCCTAGTCGATGACGGCGGCGCGGCGTCTGACATCGATCGCGTTGGCCGTTGTTTTGGCGTATTGGCTCTTCGCCGACCTCGTTCGTCAACAACTCAATTGGAACGCCGACACCCGCCCGATTCGATTTGCCTATTGGGGCGATTTCGAGGATCACGCGCTGTGGACCGAGATCGTGCGCGACTTCGAAGCGCAACATCCCGGCGCGCCGATCCAACAAGAGTGGCTGCCACTCTCGGGCTATCAACCCAAAATCGAACAACAACTCACCGGCGGCGCGGGGCCGGCCGTGATGATGTTTCAGGATGAGCCCTTCCCCCTCTTTGCCCGCGATCATTTTCTAAGAATCGATCCCGACAATGACGCGGCATTGGCGATGCATTTAGCGGACTGTTGGCCATCTGCCGTCGCGTCTTTCCAAGTTGATAACGATTTGCGGGGCATACCGCTGCACGGTGGTAACGTGCTTATCTTTTGCAACCCCGATGCGTTTGACCGCGCCGCCAAACATCACGGTCGCGACATCCCTTTGCCCACGGGCGCTTGGACGCTGACAGAGTTTGCCGAACTCGCGCAACTGCTCACGATCGACATCGACGGTGACGGCACGACCAACCAGTACGGTTTCTTTCAACCGTATTGGGTCTATTACCTGCCATTCATCTGGTCGCACGGTGCAGACCTACTCGACGAATCCCACACGCGCTGGACGCTGCAAGGCCCGCACGCCGAAGCGGCGTTCGCGTTCTTTGCCGATCTCAACGTGCGCCGCAGTGTTACGCCCAACCCGCAAGCTTACGCCGGACAGGATTCCGACACTGCGTTTTTATCCGGTCGCGTGGCCATGTGCGTGACTGGCCCGTGGTTTATGCCTTACCTGAATCAAACCGACCTGCGCGGTCGATATCGCGTCGTGCCCTTTCCAAGCGGTGCGCGGCCGGGGCGCACGCGCGTTACATGGGATGGTCTTTGCATCAACGCCAACGTATCAGAAACGGCGCAGGCACGCGGTTTGGCGTTTGCCAAGTTTGTCCTAACGGCAGGCGTGCAACGGCGTTTTGCCGATGCGCAACGCGCGATACCGGCCCGTCAAAGTTTGAAGCGTGCTTTCGTCGAAGCGGGCGGCGGTAACGATTCGCCCGCCGCCGCATTTGCAGATGCGATGCAAACCGCGCGCATGCAGCCCATCACCGAACATTGGATCGGCATGTCGCGCGCCGTCGGTCGGCATCTCGGCTCGACGGTACGCGACGGCGCAGGTAGGCGTAGCCCACGCGAGGCACTTGAAGCGTTGGCGAACGATCCGATCATCACCCGCGCATTTGGGCAAGATCGTGACTGAGCCGGCCACCCGCAAAGACCGCACGATCTGGTTTGTCGCGCCGTGGATGATCGGTTTCGCTTTGATGTACGGCGTGCCATTGGTGTACGGATGCTGGCTGGCGATGACGGATTGGGACGGCATTGCCCTCGACAAGGCCGGTTGGGTCGGGCTCGACAACTTCACCGCACTACTCGAAGACAGCCGCCTTCATCAGGCGCTCGAAAACAGCCTGCGCTTTTCGTTACTAAATGTGTTTAGCCAAATGCTACTGGCGTTATGGTTGGCATTGATGGTGCGCCATGCCCGGCGGCGCGGTTGGTGGGCGACAATTTTCTACCTGCCGCACCTACTCAGCGGCGTCGCAACGTGGCTGATTTGGGCGTGGCTGCTGAACCCGAGCGTCGGCCCGGTGAATCGCTTACTAGCATCAGCCATCCACACAATCAATAACGGGCTGGCGTGGATCGGTATCGAGCACGCGTTCGACATCGACCTCCCCCTTTGGCTTTACTCCCCCGACGGCGCGCGCCCCGCACTCGTGCTGATGAACCTCTGGCGGGCCGGTGGGCCGATGCTGATCTTTCTCGCCGCCCTGTTGCGCACCAACCCGGCCATTGAAGAAGCCGCCATGCTCGACGGCGCCGGTCGCGGTCGTCGCTTTTGGTCGATCACGATGCCACAGTTGCTACCGGCACTGGTCTTCAACGTGTTGACGGTCTTCGTAGCGTCGATGCAGCACTTTGAAGCGCCGTACCTGTTGAGCAATTGGAGCCAGAACGATGCCTTGCAATTCGCCACCTTGGAGATCTATCAAACGGCCTTCGAGCGCCAACGCTTCAGCTACGCGCTGGCGCAAAGCATCGCGTTGATGGCGTTGCTTACCGTGTGCTGTGTCGGCGCGCTACTCGCCGCACGACGCTTCGTTCGTTACGACTTCTCTACGGAGTTAGGCGGATGATCGATCGCGAGGCTCGCTATACATGGATCGGTCGTTGGCTAATCGCCCTGTTAATGCTACTGCCCGTAGCGTGGGCGGTTTGGGCATCGTTGCAGCCCGTCGAACGGTTGTTCGTGGGCGCGGTCTTCGACGAAGCGAACGCCGACGATGCGTGGCAATGGGATAACTACCGCGAAGCTGTCACGCGTTTGCCCGTGCTCCGTTTCCTTTTGAACTCGGTGTTAATCACGATAGCGGCGACAATCGGCACCGTCCTGAGCTGCGCGATGGCCGGCTTTGCGTTTGCACGCCTACGCTGGTGGGGCCGACCCTTGTGTTTCGGATTGGTGCTGTTGAGCATGTCCGCGCCGGTGAATCTGTTGATCTTGCCGCGATTTTTGGTATTTGATTCGCTCGAATGGCTTAACACGTATAAGCCGTTGATCGTGCCGCATTGGATGGCCGTTTCGGGCTTTTCGGTGTTTCTATTTCGCCAAGCGTTTAAATCGGTACCGCGCGCTTTCGAAGACGCCGCCCGACTCGAAGGCGCGACACATTGGCAGCTATTTTGGAATGTGATGCTGCCGATGGTTCGCCCCGCCGTCGGTGCGGTTGCCGCCCTCAGCGCCGTCGTGCACTGGCACGCATTCTTCGGGCCGCTGTTGTATCTCTCCGATTATCAAACATTCCCGATCAGCGTCGGCCTGCGCATGTATTACAAAATGCAAGGTGCGTGGCCCAACTTGCTGATGGCGGTCGCGGTGTTATCGATGATCCCGCCGTTGGTCATCGTGCTGATCGCGCAACGCCACCTGATGCGCTCGGTAGAGAAGCCCACCGTCACAACTTAGCAGATGATCGCAATAAAATGTGAAGCCGTTAGGACCGCGAACGAAAACAATCGCGGCAATAAACGGGGCGGCCTTCGACGGGTTTAAACGGAACCGTCGTGGATTGACCGCAGGCCGAGCAAATGGCATCGTGAAATTCGCGTGGCGGTCGATCGCCAAAGTCGCGATTACCGCGATGGCCACCACCGCCGCCGGACCGATGCGGACGCCCAGCGCCGCCACCGCCGCCCTGTGGCGAATTAGCCTTTCGCTTTTCGCGGCATTCGCGACAGCGTTTGGGGTCATGCTCGAAGCCGCGCGACGCGTAGCGTTCCTGGTCTTCAGCGGAATGGACGAATTCCTGATCGCAGTCGCTGCAAACGATCATTTTGTCTTCGTACATAATGGGCGATCCTCCGGGAGGGGGCGGGAAGGCTTGTGAATGCAACGAGCCGCACACGCAATGGCGTGTCCGACCAAACGACGCGATCACAAGGAAGGGGAGATTTGTTTTGACTGTTTGGGTGGGTTCGCGGCGGAGAGTCGCTAATTCCCTGAAGTCAGATAAGAATCCCTTCTGGGCCAAGTTGGGTGCGAGGTCCACGGCCCGTCGCCGCAGCCTGCCCCTAAAATATGCGTTGCGAGGTTCGACGCGTCAAATAAATTCTGGCAGGGTTTTTCTCGGTCACCCGCACAGGCAAGCAATCGAAATCACCATGGAATTTTCGGTCCGACCCAATCCAAACGTGCCTTACGACATCGCCCATCGCGATGAGGACTTTCTCGTTGTCGAAAAACCGGCACGGATCGTCACCCAACCCGGCCTCAAACACGAGCACGACAGCCTCCTGAACGGCATATTTTGCGAATATGGCAAGCTGCTGCAGAACATGGGGGCCGATCGCGGCTGGGGGCTGCTGCATCGACTCGATAAGGATACATCGGGGCTGGTCATCGTCGCATTGCGCCCGCAAGCCTATGACAAACTCCGCGCCCAGTTCGTCGAGCGCAAGATTCGTAAGACCTATTGGGCCATTGTCGACGGACTGCCCAAACCCGCCCAAGCCGTTATCCAAAAGCCGATCGCCGAAGTCGCCGGTCGTCGCAAACGCGCCGTCATCCGTCAGGACGGCAAACCGAGCATCACCGCATACAAGATTTTGCAAACGGCGGGCGGCGTATCGCTGATCGAAGCCCGCCCTAAGACCGGTCGTCTGCATCAGATTCGCATTCATATGTGCGAAGTGGGTAACCCCGTGCTTGGTGAAACCGTCTATCTCGGCAAATCGCAACCGCCCAATGTCGTGCGGTTGTGCCTGCACGCGGCCGAGTTGAAATTCCTGCACCCGATTACGAATCAAGGCCTGACGGTTCGCGCACCATGGCCGAAGGATTTGCGGAAGACGTTAACGCGGTTTGGGTTGGATGAACCGAGGTTCGGATAGGGCTCGGGGAATGCCCCAGTAACTCAAGTGCGTTTTGTTTGGATTCGTCGTTCTCGCGCTTTCGCCGAGACCCTTACCCCGGCCCTCTCCCTGCGACGGAGAGGGAGTCTGCGCTCCCGCTGAACGTCAGCCAACTATCAATGGGGGACCTTGTGCTATTGCGTGCGTAATGCAGATGTAGCGTTGAGATGTGATGCGCGGAATCCAACGCCAAAGGCGTTGCGCCAGTAGCCCAGGGTTGATGCGCAGCAGCTACCCTGGGTTGCGATGTCGCCTCAATACTTTCAACGCTGAAAGCGTTGCGGCATGACGTACGGAGATGGAATTCCTTCAGAGTTCGAAGATCATTCTCCAACCATTCCTGCGGTAGCCGCTTCGCGTCAACCCCAGGCTATTGAGACAACGCCCTTGGCGTAGAAAGAAGACGGATAAACATAGCCGGCAATGCACAAATCCGAAGAATCAATTCGTGCTTCAACTCGTCGACAAATTCTCAAATCCGCTACATTTGAATTCGGCACGCTTTAGAGCACGCGCAAACCACACGTAGCGCGTTAGGCGCCTGTTAGGGTTGCGCTCTGCGCGGGTTGTTATTACGTTGCCATCAGGCCCGCTGAGCGGGGCCGGATGGGAGCTATGGATGGCAACGCCGTATTCTC
>Ga0207422_1001442_pt1 | contig 46517 bp, 46 predicted proteins | sample MarCyaLeptolynsp_FD_187757 | JGI IMG/M metagenome (GOLD analysis project Ga0207422, IMG submission 187757) | Marine cyanobacterial communities from Panama - species 1 Leptolyngbya sp. (SPAdes) | ecosystem: Environmental > Aquatic > Marine > Unclassified | place: Panama: Panama City | collected... | reverse complement strand
GGACACCTTGAATGACCACGAACACGGGCCAGCCCGGAACGCGGGAAGCAATCATCGCGCCGAAGAACGCGATCAGACCGAAATGCGCGATCAGCGGCACAAGCCCTTTCCGGTCCGACTTTTCCGTAAGGTCGGCCCTTTGCGCATCTGTCATGCCGGCAATCAAAGCGCGGTGATCCATCTGGTCCTCGTAAGCAACGTTCTCAAGGGTAAGGGCATTGCATAGTGGTGCAAACCGGATTTTGTCTCCCACCTTTAGCGGCCTGAAAAGACCAGTCCTCAAGCTGCTTTGAAACACGACGACCACCACTGGGACATCCTCATCCTGAGGAGGCGCGTGAGCGCTGTCTCGAAGGATGGGCGGAATGTTCTGACGCTTGCGGCCCATCCTTCGAGACGGACCTGCCGGTCTTCCTCAGGATGAGGGGAGAAAACCAAATGTACACGTTGCCCAGGGTTCTTTAGGTCTCCCATCTTGCACCGCTTGAACGCAAGAACCTCAGAAATGTACTGGTCCAGCTACCACCACCACATCCTCATCCTGAGGAGGCGCGTGAGCGCTGTCTCGAAGGATGGGCGGCATATTCTGACGCTTGTGGCCCATCCTTCGAGACGGACCTGCGGGTCCTCCTCAGGATGAGGGAAAGACTATTTGAACGCGCGTTGCTGCAGGCTCAAAAACCTCTCCCAGTGGGAGAGGGAAAATTTTCAGCATCTGTGAACGAACGGCCTCCAATTTTCTTGTGGCGAGCCGACACTCCGCGCTCCGCAAGAAAAGGGAAGAGGGAGCGTCTTTTGCAAAAAGAAAGGGCCGCGCGAGGCGCGGTCCTTCGGTCTTTTCGTTGTCGCCGGATCACTCAGCCGCGAGCGGTGGTTCTTCCTGCGGCGGCACCTTGGGCGGTGCCGGTTTGGGCATGGAGACCACCTTGGCCGCTGGGCGTTCCTTTTCCAGTTCCGGATCGGTCCACTCGACATCCTGTTCGAGCTCCGGATCTTCCTCTGCCGGGCCCTCGACCGGCACTGCCTTTTCGCGGGTGGCGAAAAGAGATGCAGTAGAGGCCCAGACCGCCTTGCCCGCATTCGCCCACGTGCTCGGCACAGCGATCATTACCGGGATCATGATCAGCGTCAGGATCGTGGAGAAGGCAAGACCGGAAATCACCGCGGTCGAAAGCTGGATCCACCAGATCGCCGTGATACCGCCAACCGCGACCGTCTGGGTGAAGAAGTCCAGATTGACGGCGGTTGCCATCGGTACCAGTCCCACGATCGTTGTGACCGTGGTCAGCAGGATCGGACGGATACGCTGACCGGAGGTCTTCAGGATGGCGTCAAGCGGATCGAAGCCGTCGTGCCGGAAGCGGTTATAGGTGTCGATCAGGACGATCGCGTTGTTCACCACGATACCCGCCAGCGCGACAACACCCGTTCCGGTCATGATGATCGAGAACTTCTGTCCCGTCAGCATCATGCCAAGCAGCACACCCATCACCGACATAACCACCGTGGAGAGGGTTAGGAACGTCTGGTAGAACGAGTTGAACTGTGTGAGCAGGATCAGGAACATCAGGAACAGCGACGCCATCATGGCCCGCATCAAGAACTCGCCCGATTCCTTCTGATCCTCATCCGCACCGCGGAACTGCAGGTAGATGTTGTCCGGGAACGTTTGCGCTTCCAGCCAGGTGTTGAGTTCCTGAACCTTGGCATCAACCGTTACGGGTTTACCTTCCGCATCGACAGCCGTCTGGTCGACGGTCGCTTTCAGCATCATCGAGTAGAGCCCGTCGCGGCGCGTGATCGAAGACACTTTCGGTTCCGGAGACCGGTCGATGAAGTTTGCGATCGGAACCAGACCGAGCGCTGTCTGTAGGCGCAGCTGGTCGAACCGGTCGAGCGTGCGCTCGTCGGCTGGCAGACGTACGCGGATATCGACCTCGTCTTCGGAGTCCGTCGGCCGGTAATTGCCGATGAGGACACCGTTGGTGACAAGCTGGACCATGTTGCCGACCGAGCCGATGCCTGCCTGGTAGCGGCCTGCCTGTTCACGGTCGATTTCAATCTGCCACTCGATGCCGGGCAGGGGACGATCATCCTCCTGGTCGAGAAGATGTTCCATCTCGTCGAGCTTGGTGCGGATGAAGGCAACCTGCTCAACCATGGTGTCATAGTCGGTCGACTTGACTTCAAGCTGGATGTCCTTGCCTGTGGGAGGACCACCTTCGATCTTGCGGGTTTCCACCTTGATGCCGGGAATGTCGGCGGAGCGCTCGCGGATTTCGGCGAAGATTTCCGACGCGTTCCGACGGCAGCAGTACTTTGCAAGCTCGAGAGTCATCTCGCCGATCACGTCTGCCGGCTTGTCCTGAACACCACCGATGAAGTCGGGTCCACCGCCGCCACCCGGAGGGAAGGCAGAGGTGATGACGTTCTGGATGCCTGCGGTCTGCAGCACTTCGGCTTCGACCTTCTTGACGATTTCAAGCGATTCAGCAGCAGACATGTTGCCGCGTGCCGAAACCATGACAACCGCCTGATCAGGTTCCTCATCGACGAAGAACTCGACGCCCGTCGGGTTCGACGCAAACGAAGTGAAGATCAGGGCACAGGTGCCGAGAACGACGACAATCGTCAGGATGTTGCCGATCGGGTTGCCCGCCAGAAGCTTCAGGTGGCGGACATAAAGACCGGTGAACCCTTTGACCGTGCTTGTATCGAATTGCAGTTCTTCAGGCTTGTCGCTCTTGGTTCCGCCGTTGCGGCTGCCCATTCCGAGCGTCTTGCGAAGGCCGTCGAACACCCATTCAAACAGATGGACGAGCGGCGAGATCGTCTTATACCCGGCCCAGACCGCCACGAGAGCAAGTCCGACGACAACCAGATAGAAGCCCGTATCGAGTGCGATCGGGTGTGACAAGACGGCAAGCGGTTGAGCCAGTCCGGCAAGGGTGCCGAAAGCAGAGTCTATCGTGTCCGTGATGATCGCCGGACGGGTGGTCGCCAGGAAGTAGGCAAAGTAGGCGGCAAAACCGACTGCGATCATCTCGAAGATCAGCGAGACGAACGTCACCGAACGGTAGCGCTTCAGCGGTTTCTTGCTTTCGGTTTCCACTTGTCTTGCAGCACGATCACGGCGCCAGCGCACGAATGGGCGCAGAACCAGGAACGACAAGACACCAGCCACCAACAGGGCTGCAGCCGCTGCCGGAACCGCCAAAGGTGAGGCGGCGAGGGCGGCTGCAAACTCGGGAGATCCCGGGTTCGCACCAAAGGCCGACAGTGTTGCGAGAGCGGCGATGATGCCAAACAAGGTCGCCAGCACGAAAGCGGCACGGCGCTCAAGCCAATGCGTGACCATGGCAAAGATGCCACCGGTGACCGGCAGGAACACCATTGCCGTCAGCAGCGCAGCCGACAGGACGATGATCACCATGATCGGCAGGTAGCTCATGAACTCGCCGGCAACGCCTGGCCACAACAGCATGGGCAGGAACGCCACGAGCGTGGTCGCGGTGGACGAAACGATCGGCCAGAACATCAGCCTTGCCGCGCGGATATAAGCTTCGCGGTCTTCCATGCCTTCATGGACCTTGCGGTCGGCATATTCGACCATGACGATTGCGCCATCAACGAGCATACCGACGGTCAGCACCAGGCCGAACATCACCATGATGTTCACCGTGTAGCCAAGTCCGGACAGGATCAGGAAGCCGACCATGAACGAGGTCGGGATCGCCAGACCGACAAGCAGCGCGGACCGCAGTCCAAGGGCTGCCAGAACGAGGATCATGACCAGGAAGATCGCCGTCAGGATCGAGGATTGCAGCGAACCGAGCACCTCGAAGATATTCGACGACATGTCGATCATGTAGTCGACCTTGATGGTCTCCGGCCAGTCCTTGGTGGCTTCGTCGACGACAGCGCGGATGGCGAGGTTGTTCTCGATGATGTTGGTGCCGATGCGCTTGGTGACATCCAGCGCGATGGCTGGGTTGCCGTTCACGCGGGTGTAGGAATCTGCATCCTTGAACGTGCGGCGGATTTCTGCCACATCGGCAAGCGTCACGACACCTTCGCCCGCCTGCTTGATCGGCAGGGAGTAGACGTCGATCGCGGACTCGATGAGACCGGGCACCTTGACGTTAAACCGACCCTGGCCGCCGTCGAGGAAACCCGCTGGTACAAGCTGGTTGTTGTTCGACAGCGACGTCAGCAATTCCTGCTGGGTGATCGCGTAGGATTCCAGCTTTTCGGAATCGATCAGAACCTCAAGCTGCTCTTCCCGGTGGCCCTTCAGGTCTGCCGAGCGAACGGTGTCGATGGCTTCAACCTGGTCCTTCAGCCGGCGCGCGTGCTGGTAAAGCGTGCGTTCCGGCACATTGCCCGACAGCGCAATGGTGATGGTCGGAACCAGAGCGAAGTTTGTTTCGGTGATCGTCGGTTCTTCGGCATCCGCAGGCAATTCGCCCTTGGCAGCATCAACCTTGTCGCGGACGTCGGCAAGAGCCTCGTCCTTGTCAAAGGAAATATCGAATTCCAGTACGATGCCGGCATGGCTCTCAGAGGCAATCGCCGTGATTTCCTTCAGGCCATCCAGACCCCGCAGCTCCGTTTCCATTGGACGGACCAGCAGGCGCTCGGCATCTTCCGGCGAAATACCCTGCTGAACGATGGAGACGTAGAAGATCGGGACATCGATGTCCGGACTGTCTTCCTTGGGGATGCTGATATAACTGAAGACCCCGGCAACCAGGAGCGCGATCATCAGCACGAAGACTGTCTTGGGGCGTCTGAGGACACCTTCAAGCATGTTTATCATTGGCTGAGCTCCGCGGTTTCAAAGACTGGCTGGACGGTCTGTCCGTCACCGACATATTCCTGGCCAATGACAATCACCGTGACGTCCTGCGGCAGACCGCCGACCCAGAGGCCGTCTTCTTCACCGCCAAGAACCTTGACGGGATAGAAAGCGGTCTTGTTATCGTCATTGACGGCGCGCACGCCGACGACACCCTCATCGTTGAGGGTCAGAATCGCCGGAGAGATCTTGTGAGCCTTTTCGACCGGCATCGGCAACCGCGTCACGGCGGTGACGCCGTCGCGCGCCGTTCCGTCAGGGTTCGGCAACTCGACTTCGACGCGGAATGTGCGTGTGTCCGGATCTGAAGACGGAGAGACGTAACGAACCTTGCCGTTCATTACTTCGCCCGTGACAAGTCTGACTTCCGCCGGCATATCTATAGAGATCTGGCCGACATTCAGTTCAGAAACCTGACCGATGGCGATCATGGGATCAGAGTTCACCACAGTCGCGCAGATGCCGCCATTGTCGAGCTGCGCACCGATTTCCGCCATCGGGCTCTCGATAACGCCATCGATCGGCGAGCGGATGATCGTCCGCTCGAGCTCCAGTTCGGCTTCCTTCACGCGTGCTTTGGCAGCATCCAGCAATGCCTGTGTCGCGGCGGCGCGGGTCTGTGCCGTGAAGCCTTTATTCGCAAGCTGTGTTGCCGCCGTGTGATCGAGTTCTGCCTGCGCCAGCAAGGCCTTGGCCTCCAGGATACGCGCTTCACGCGTGCCGGTATCGAGTTCGCACAGGACCTCGCCGGCAGAAACATGCGCGCCTTCGCGGGCAGGCCGGCGAACAACGTCGTCTGTCGTCTCGGAGCGCACGGCGACCTTGGCTTCTGCTTCCGTGCGCCCGCGCACTTCAAGAATTGCCTGCCGGTCCTGTGCGGCCAGCTTCATGACCTTGACCTGAAAGACCGTATCAGCGCTGTTCGCGGCGCGTTCAGCCGGAGGCCGGACGGCATTTTCACCGTCACCGACCCCGCCAACGACAACCGTACCGCTGGACATCCATACGCCGATGCCCACGGCGAGCCCTGCTGCCAGAAAATAGGAGAGTTTCACTTTCATCTGTCCTTACTCCAAAACCCCAGGCTTACTCGGCGGCGTCCGAAACCGGCTTTGCCGCGTCTTCAGCAATCTTGATGAGCGCCTCACCGTGCTCTTCCAAATAATCGAGTGTGCAATTCATGCAGGCGATCCCGTAGCTGCGGGTCCAGTTGGACCCCGGGTGGCTGCATTCCTTGTCTGTGTCCATAAGCTGCTGCAATTCCTCCCGGACCTGAGCCTTCCGGCGCTCAAGCGCGCGGCGGATAACGTCCGGTGGAAGCTGCTCTGCGTTCAGAGCGATCAGCAGAAAGGGTGACTTGAACGTGTCGCGGGCCTGTGGCTCGCACAGGTAGTTGATAAACTCCGACCGGCCGGCCTCCGTGATCGAATAGACCTTGCGGGCCGGTTTTCCGGCCTGCGGTTCTTCGCGGACGGTCACGAGCCCTTCGGACTCAAGCCGTGCTAGTGCGGGATAAATCGACCCGAAGCTCGCATCCTCGAAATAGCTGAATCGGCCTTCGGTGGATTCCTTGCGGATTTCATATCCGGTCGCATCCCCGAAGGACAGGATCGCAAGGCACAGGCTGCGTACGCTCATGGGTCTCTCCGTTTCCGGGAGCGTCCTCCCGGGCTGACGGTCTTCCTACGTTCGCCGACTGATGCCGGATGAGACGTCCGCGCGAACAGTAGAAAGTTTATATGTTGGTTCGATATATCGGACTAATATATATCATTCTGAAATGAATCAAGTGTGCATCGCACAATTTTTTCAAGTGGTAAACTTAGTTTTCTTCCGCCGTCGAAAACGCGCCGATTCTGATTTTGCAGCGCACCTGTTTGAATTGACGGGTTGCTGTTTTCTGACCGTGCGTTAGTTTGATTCGATGTTCGCAGTTGCAGCGTGAAGGAGAGGCCGTATGGTCGACAAAAGCAGCAAGCCTGGTCTTTTGAGATTGCTCGAAGACCCCTTGTTCCGGCTTCTGGCTGTCAATGGCGCCGCCGGCATTTGCGTCGCGTTTCTGGTGCTCGGCGGCATCTTCTGGTCGAATATCGGAAATCTGAGGGTTCTTGTGCTGAACGCCGAGGACCCTGTTCTGCCGGTGTTGATGCTGGCATTCGCTCTGGTGATCACGCTCGTCTCGGTCGTCGTCGGATCCGCAATCATGCTTCTTGGAGAGACCGGCCGCGGTGGCGGAACATCTTTCAGGCTTCCGCCCCTGCGCTTGGGGCAACAGCGTCAGCAAGCCACGGTGACGGTCGCAGCTGGAAGCGAGGGCTCTAGTCGGTAAACCCGTGGTGAATGACCTGGGCGTTCGCGCTGCTCGAAGTTCCCGATTCCGCATCGGAGAAAAGCGTCATGGCGGCCGCGGCAAGAAGCAGCAGCAATCCTGCGGATGAAAGTTTCATCTCGTCAGTCCTCGCGATCACGACCGCCATATTTGATGTTCCGCGTTGCGAAGGGTACGCGCCGAACGCTAAGACGCCGGTAACCGGGTCTGTAAAATTTTACCAATGATAGATTTTTCTTTGGGGGGCGCGGGCACTTGCACGCGGCTGGTAGATGCGGTCATGTTGCCACGGGATCAGCCAGGTCATCGGGAACTTTTGGAGCACACTATGAGCGAATCCTATCCGCGTGACATGATCGGATATGGCCGCACGCCGCCCGATCCGCAGTGGCCGGGCCGTGCGAAAATCGCGGTTCAGTTTGTCCTGAATTATGAAGAGGGCGGCGAGAATAACATTCTTCACGGTGACCCGGCCTCCGAAGCATTCCTGTCGGAGATCGTTGGGGCAGAGCCTTGGGCCGGCAAGCGGCATTGGAACATGGAATCGATCTACGAATACGGTTCGCGTGCGGGTTTCTGGCGCCTGTGGCGCCTGTTTACCGAGCGCGCGTTGCCGCTCACAGTGTTCGGGGTCGCGACTGCCCTGATGCGCAATCGCGAAGCGGTCGAGGCTATGAAGGAGGCGGACTGGGAAATCGCCTCGCATGGGCTCAAGTGGATCGAACATGCCGATATGGAGGTGGACGAGGAACGACGCCAGATCCAGGAGGCGATCCGCATCCACGAAGAGGTCACCGGAGCGCGGCCTCTTGGCTGGTACACGGGGCGGTGCTCCATGCAGACCCAGCAGCTTCTTTTGGAGGAGGGAGGGTTCCTCTACGATTCCGACAGCTACGCAGATGATTTGCCCTATTGGATCGAAGGGCCGAACGGCGATCACCTTGTCATTCCTTACGCGCTAGACACCAACGATATGCGGTTTGCGTCAGCCCAGGGGTTCAATTCCGGTGACCAGTTTTTCACCTATCTGAAGGATGCTTTCGACACGCTCTACGATGAAGGCCGCCGGGGTGCACCGAAAATGCTCAATATCGGGCTGCACTGCAGACTGGTGGGCCGCCCCGGACGCATTGCCGCCTTGGCCAGCTTCCTGGACTACATTGCCAGCCATGCCGATGTCTGGGTTGCCAGGCGCATTGACATCGCCTGGCACTGGCACGCGCATCATGGGCGGGTCTGAGAAAGGCATCTGAAATAAATTTGCCCCACGAGCCGATTTCCGGAAGGCTCATGGGGCACTGTAAATATCTGCTCGCAACAACGCCTAGAAACAGCATCACGCTGCGTTAGTAAACGCTTTCTTAAATTTAACCTTAAGATTGAACTCTCGGACATTTGATCGAGGACTGGTTGTGTTTGCGCCGCTCTGTTTGTTCAGGGGAGGACGCGTGCGATCATTTGAGAAAGATCTGGATATTAACCATACGCCTCGAATTACAACTTAAAACTGAAATCCGTGGTTGCGTGTTCAAGTTGCGTAATTTACGACCGGAAGAGCGTTAAGATTCTATTAACCTTTTCCGGGGTCGAAATGCGATTTCTGATAAGAAACTTGCATGTCTTTGTATTTGCTCTGTTTTCGATCTACGCGGCTGTGTGGGTGGCGACAGAACCCGAGCGCGCCGCCGGGTTTGTTCGTCCCATGGTGGAAGATGCCGTTGAGCTCAAAGACATGGCAAATGGGGCCTACAGCGACCTTCGTAATTTCAACTGGAAGAGTGCATACGACGAGTTCTTAACGCTGTATATCGCGGCAATGCGAATGCCATCTCTCGTTTTTGAAAGACTGGCTGACAGGCTCGATGACGTGGCCGAAGACTTGTCAAAACGGGCTCAAACGGACCTGCCGACGACGGCCTCAGGTGAGCCTTTCCGATATGCAGGTCAGCATCATGCGGATGCAAGTGCCACCGCAATGCCCTGACCGACACCAATGCACATGGTGGCGAGGGCGAGCTTTCCGCTTCGTTTTTTCAGTTCAAGAGCGGCCGTACCGGCGATGCGTGCGCCCGACATGCCGAGCGGGTGACCAAGCGCGATCGCACCACCATTTGGATTGAGCGTGTCGCTGTCTTCCGGAAGACCGAGGTCGCGCATGACGGCAACCGCCTGGGCTGCGAAGGCCTCGTTCAGTTCGATGACATCGAATTCGGAGAGAGAAATTGCGAACCTTGCGCAGAGTTTCCGCGTCGCGGGCGCCGGCCCGATGCCCATGATGCGCGGCGGAACGCCTGCCGTTGCTCCGCCCAGGACGCGGGCGATCGGGTTCAGGTTGAATTTTTTCACAGCGGCCTCGGAAGCCACCAGCAGTGCGGCCGCTCCGTCATTGACCCCTGATGCGTTGCCCGCCGTAACGCTGCCGTTGTCGCGAAAGGGTGTCTTCAACCTTTGAAGAGCGTCCAGTGTCGTTCCCGCCCTTGGATGTTCGTCTGTATCGACCAGTTTCGGGTCGCCCTTTCGCTGCGGGACCATCACCGGCACGATCTCCTGTGCCAACCGGCCGTTCTTTTGGGCAGCTTCCGTCTTGAGCTGACTTCTCAGCGCAAACGCGTCCTGGTCAGCGCGTGAAATCGCAAAGTCTTCCGCCACGTTTTCCGCAGTCTCGGGCATGGAGTCGATGCCGTATTGACGTTTGAGCAGCGAATTGACAAACCGCCATCCTATCGTCGTGTCATAAATGTCGGCGTTACGCGAAAAGGGCGTCTCGGCCTTGGGCATGACAAAGGGCGCCCGCGACATGCTCTCAACGCCGCCCGCAATGGCAAGATCCAGTTCGCCGGACTTGATCGCCCGGGTTGCCGTCATCAGGGCGTCCAGGCCCGAGCCGCACAGGCGGTTGAGAGTGAGGCCCGGCACGGTGTCGGGGAGGCCCGCAAGCAGGGATGACATGCGCGCCACGTTGCGGTTGTCTTCCCCGGCCTGGTTGGCACACCCGTAGAAAACATCGTCCAGTGCAGACCAGTCCACGTCAGAATTGCGTTCGATCAGTGCCTCGATCGGAATGGCACCGAGGTCATCTGCACGCACTGAAGACAGGATACCGCCGTACCGGCCGATAGGCGTGCGCACGTAGTCACAGATGTAAGCGTGATGCATGAAGGGCTTCCCGGAGACAACTTTTTCACAGCGCAAGTCTGTAGGATATCCGCCCGTGGATGCAAGGCCGCTGCGCCTGCCCGGGACGGCGCTTGGTTATTCGCCGTCCGCATGCCGCAGAATATCGTCCTCTCCGAGATAGGTCCCGGACTGCACCTCGATCATCCGCACCGGTATCCTGCCGGGATTGTGCAATGTGTGCTGGGCGCCAAGCGGAACATAGGCGGATTGATTCTCAGTGAGCAGTGATGTCTGGCCACCGATGGTGATCTCAACGGTGCCCGAGACGACGATCCAGTGTTCGGCGCGGTGAAGATGGCTCTGAAGCGTAAGGCGTTTACCGGGCTTGATCATCATGGACTGGACCGCGAACCGGTCGCCCGTACTGATGCGCTCCGTATACCCCCAGGGTTTGTAGGCGCGGGGATGGTGGTCAACCTCGTGCCGGCCTTCGGACTTCAATTGTTCCACGACGTTCTTGACGTCTTGAGCATGGTCCTTGTGCGCCACGAGAACGCTGTCGCTGGTGGCGATGACCATCACGTCTTCGAGACCGATGACCGAAACCAGACTTTGCTGTGAGTAGGCGAGGCAATTCCTGCTATGGAGAAAACGGGTGTCGCCAAGGCCGGTGTTTCCGTCTGCGTCCTTGTCAAGAACGGTCCAGATCGCCGACCAGGATCCGAGGTCGTCCCACTCTGGCGCCACAGGTGCACAGGCGACGTTTGCCGCTTTCTCCATGATTGCATAGTCAACGGAGATGTTGTCGAGCTTTTCAAAGCTGGCCCGGTCGATGCGGGTAAAATCGAGATCGCTATGACGCGTTTCCATGACAGCGGCAATGCTCTCATAGAGCGCCGGCTGATGGGTCTTGAATGCCTCGATCATTGTCTGCGCCGAATAAAGGAAAATGCCGGCGTTCCAGGCATAACTGCCATCGGCCAAGAAGGCCTTGGCCCGGTCAAGGTCTGGTTTTTCGACGAACTTTTCAACCGCGCGTACCGGGGCGTCACCTGGTGCGATCTTGATATAGCCGTAACCGGTGTTTGGCTCGCTCGGGGTGATGCCGAACGTGACGATTGATCCGCTCCTTGCCGCGTCTTCAGCCGCGTGAACTGCCTGAAGAAAAACGTCCTCCTTGCGGATCAGTTGATCGGAGGGCAGCAGCAGGATAAGTGCGTCTGGGTCGCTTTCAGAGGCGATGATTGCGGCCATCAGGGCAGGGGACGCCGTGTTGCGCCCGACGGGTTCCAGCAGGATGGTGTTGGCTTCAATGCCCAGCTCCGACAACTGTTCGCCCATCTGAAAACGGTGCGTGTCGCTACCGATCACGATCGGTGCCGCAAAACCTGTCTGGTTGACCCTTTTGCAAGTCTTTTGGAACAGGCTTTCGCCGTCGAACAGTGGCAAAAACTGCTTCGGTCTGTCCTTGCGCGAGAGTGGCCACAACCGCGAGCCGACGCCACCGGACAGAATGCAGGGAAATATCATGGACTTGATCCCGAAAACACGCGATTTCTCAGTTCCTATATATACATCAATGCATCTGAATTGATTAACGGCTTACGTTCAGTCGGGTTCGGACTTGGTGGTAAGATGTGAAACGAGACAGCCCGGACCATTGATCGTGTCGCGGTCCTTGGTTTGTGTGTCTTGAGGCTTGTCCCCGGGGCCGGACTCGTGAGAAGGATGAGACAGGATGCGGAGAATGAAACAGCAACCTGGGGCGAAAATATCAGGAGACAGTCCGTGACTGTGCATGCGCACCCCGAATTGACGAAGAACCAGGCCTTGGTGTTCGGCTCTCTATCGGATGCCGGCGGACCGCTGACGGCTTATGCAATTCTTGATCTGCTGCGCGAGAACGGCTTCAGAGCGCCGCTTCAGGTCTATCGGGCGCTCGACAAGCTGGTTGAGTACGGCATGGTTCACCGGCTTGAAAGCCTAAATGCGTTCGTCGCTTGCAGCCACAAGGGGTGCGCAGATCATGGCACCGCGGCTTTTGCCATTTGCGAGCAATGTGGTGACGTCATCGAATTCGCGCCGAGCGAGGCAATCAATCTGCTGAATGCGTGGACGCAGGCAGAAGGCTTCAAGCTGTCGGGCGCAACGATCGAACTTCGCGGAACCTGCAAGCACTGCTCGTCCAAGGGCTGATTGCGCCTCTTTGAAAATTTGCCGCGGCAAAGCCTGTTGCAGGTTTTTCACCTGCTTCTTATGGTCCGCATTCGGCCGGGGATGGTGTCGATTCCTACCGGCCATGCGCATTGAGGGAGAGCGGCATGTCCTTGCTGGTTGCTGGGCTGATAATTTTTTTGGGCATTCACACCCTGCCAATGATGCCGGCAAAGCGCGATGCACTTATCGCCCGGCTTGGCGAGAACGGCTACAAAGGCGTCTTCGCACTCGCTTCCGCGGTCGGGTTCGCCCTGGTGATCTACGGGTACGGGGTGGCGCGGTTTGATGGCCCGCCACTGCTCTATGATCCACCAATCTGGCTGAACCACGTCACGATGCTGCTGATGGTTCCGGTCTTCATTTTTCTGGTAGCAGCTTATGTGCCCTGCAAGATCAACCGCGCCCTGAAACATCCGATGCTGGTTGCCGTCAAGCTCTGGGCCTTCTCCCACCTCCTTGTGAACGGCGATCTTGCCTCCGTGCTGCTCTTCGGTGGATTTTTTCTCTGGGCTGTCGCCGACCGAATTTCGCTTAAGCGGCGCGGGCCGGATGCCGGCAAGGTTGCCTCGGCAGTCGCCGCGCCTGGCAAGTATTCGGATGTTTGGGTGATTCTTGTCGGCCTCGTCATTTATGGCTTGTTCGTTTGGAAACTTCACGTACTTCTCATCGGCGTTCCGGTGGGATAGGACGGCTCAAGCGAAAATCATCAGGGATTTTGTCAATTCGGGACGAATTGCCCCACTTGCGCCACGAACGGCGGTTTTAAGCCCGATCAGGGAATTGCCCGAGACGGATCAAATGGATAATGTGCGCCACTCGTAACGGGGTGGTGGCCGGGCTTGCGGCCGGGCCGTTAGAGTAAATGCAGGAACTAGACACGTATGTCTGACATTTTTCGTGAAGTCGACGAAGACATCCGCCAGGAGAAGTATCGTCGACTCTGGACCAGATTCGGCGGTTGGGTCATCGGCTTTGCGGTATTGATCGTGATTGGAACCGCCGGCTATCGCGGTTGGCTTTACTGGCAGGAAACACAGGCGCAACAGGCCGGAGACACATATTTCGAAGCCATGCGGCTGTCGGGGGAACGCAATTTCGATGAAGCGGCTGTCCTCTACGGCGAATTGGAGGGAGCCGTTGGCGGTTACCCGGCGCTGGCCAAGCTGCGATTGGCAACGGACCTTGCAAGCTCTGGTCAGGCAGAGCAGGCGCTTGCCGAGTTCGATGCGCTGTCGCGAGACAATAGCCTGATGGAAGCGCTGCGCAGCGTGGCAGCTTTGCGGGCCGGATATATTGCCGTCGATCTTGAAGATTATGCCGCTGTCGCCGACAGAGTTGAGAGAATGACCGCCGACACGGATCCGTTTCGTGCAGCAGCGCGTGAACTTCTTGCTTTAAGTGCTTGGAAAAACGGCGATATAGAAACGGCGCAAACTTGGATTACCGCCCTGGAGGACGACCCGGAAACACCGGTTGATGTCAGCCGGCGCACCTCTCTTCTAAGTGATGTAATTCGAGCCGGCAAAAGCGGCGGTGCGACGGACGGTGAAGGAAACAGTCAGTGACACTTGCGACAGGTATTTCCGGCAAAAGCGGTTTTTTGAGCATATGTGCGCTTTGCCTGGCGCTTACCGGGTGCGGCTCAGTCAGTGAATTCGGCGAATCCATCAATCCGTTTTCGCGCGAAAAAATCCTTCCCGGAGAGCGGCAGCCCGTTTTCGATGGCGCTGACCCGGCAGCAAGGGCTCTCGGACAGACAGCCAACGTCGGTCCGGCAACTGGCGGTCAAAGCTGGACGACAAGCGGTGGCGGCCTCACGAATGATCCAGGGAATGTGGCCGTATCGATTTCCGGCAACACCGCCTGGAGAACCAATGTCGGATCGTCCGGGCGCGGGATTACGTCGTCGGCCCTGAGGGTGTCTGCACGGCCGGTCAGCGACGGCAGCAAAATCTATCTCTACAAGCCGAACGGAGAAGTGGTCGCCCTGTCGACAGCGGGTGGTCGCGTCTGGACGCAGAACCTCCGCCCGGAAGGTGAACGCGACATCGGACCAGGTGGCGGTGTAACCGTGGCAAACGGCGTCGTCTATGCTGCGACCAGCTACCGGCAGCTCATCGCGCTTGATGCGGGTTCGGGTCAGGTGCTTTGGACAGCGGACCTCGACACGCCGGCACGCGGTGCGCCTGTTGCGGGTGACGGGCAGGTTTTCGTCGTGTCGCAGTCCAATGAGGTTTATGCGGTTTCGCAGGCGGACGGCACGATTACATGGTCCTACGCCGGCGTTGAGGAAACCGCAGGATTGCTTTCCGCAGCGAACCCTGCGATTTCAGGCAACCGCGTCATCGTTCCGTTCTCGTCCGGCGAAATCATGGCGATTGACATCAAGTCCGGCGAAGCAGCCTGGATCGACAGTGTCTCGCGCGGTTTCAGGACATTGGCCCTTTCCGGGCTCGCGGATGTGTCGGCAAGCCCCGTTGTTTCCGGCAACATAGTCTACGCCACCGGCGTCGCCGGCCGGACTGTTGCAGTTGAAACCCGCACCGGCCTTCGCCGGTGGGAACAGGATCTCGGCAGCGTGCACACGCCTGTTGTTTCCGGCAGCGCACTCTTCATGGTGGACTTGGACGACCGTATGGTCGCACTCGACCTGAAAAACGGCGAAACCCTTTGGGCAACGTCATTGCCGAGGCCGGAAAAGAAAAAGCGCAGACGGAACTGGGCCGGCCCCATCCTGGCAAATGGGGCACTGGTGGCGTTTTCGAGCGATGGCCAGATTGCAATCGTTGATGCGTCTTCCGGAAACATCATGACCACCCAGCGCACGAACGCGGATGTCTATGTCACTCCAATTGTCGCCGGCGGACGCATCATTGTCCTGAGCGGCAACGACGGGGTCACGGCAATCAACTAGAGCCATTCACGGTCGGCTTCGGCCCTGTTGTTCAGGGATCAGCTTTTCCGAACCGGGAAAGATGCCGGCTTGGTGGACATCCGGTCCGAATCGATTGGATGTCATGCGTAGATCGATATAAGTACGTCAGAGCATCCCGGCTGCGTTCTGCAAAACGCAGCCGGGATGCTCTGAATTTTCGGGACGGGTCCAAAAAGAAGCCCGTCTATCAGGAGTAACTGACGTGGGCGCAACAGTCGCCATCATCGGACGGCCGAATGTCGGCAAGTCCACCTTGTTCAATCGCCTGGTCGGCAAACGGCTTGCCCTGGTCGACGACACGCCTGGTGTGACGCGCGATCGGCGCCCGGGCGAGGCGCGTCTTGGTGACCTGAGGTTCACGATTATTGACACCGCCGGATTGGAAGAGGCCGACAGGAACACACTTGAAGGCCGCATGCGGCGCCAGACCGACGAAGCGATTGAGACCGCCGACGCGGTTCTTTTCTTGATCGACGCCCGCGCGGGGGTCACGCCGCTCGATGCGCATTTTGCCGAAGTGGCGCGCAAGACCACGCGGCCCGTTATCCTGCTTGCAAACAAGGCTGAGGGCCGCGCCGGCGAGAGCGGTCTTTATGAATCCTATTCGCTCGGGCTTGGCGAACCAATCGCGATTTCCGCAGAGCATGGCGAAGGACTGGCTGACCTTTATGACGCGCTGAAACCGCATGTCGACAGGGTGTCGGAAGAAGAAGAAGCCAAGCGCGAGGAAGCCGTCACGAATGTTGATGTCGACGAGGACGGCGAGATCATCGACGAAGAGGACCCGGCCGGAACGCGGGAAAGGCCTCTGCGTGTCGCGATCGTCGGCAGGCCGAATGCGGGCAAGTCCACCCTGATCAACAAGATGCTGGGTGAAGACCGCATGCTGACCGGACCGGAAGCCGGGATCACCCGGGATTCCATTTCGGTTGACTGGGTCTGGCAGGACCGTCACATAAAGCTCTTCGACACGGCAGGTATTCGCAGGAAGGCACGGGTCCAGGAGAAGCTGGAAAAGCTCTCCGTGGCAGACGCCCTGCGGGCGATCAAGTTTGCGGAAGTCGTTGTCGTGACGCTCGACGCCACGATGTCCTTTGAAAAGCAGGATCTGCAGATTATCGATCTTGTTGCACGCGAAGGCCGGGCCCTGGTCATTGCGATCAACAAATGGGATCTGATCGAAGATCGCGAAGCCGCCTGGAAGAAGATCCGCGACGCCAACGAGCGCTATTTCAATCAGATCAGGGGTGTCCAGATCGTGACCTTGTCCGGACTTCAGGGACAGGGTCTCAATCGTTTGGTCGAGAGCGTCTTCAAGGCGTATGAAGCCTGGAATGCCCGGGTTTCGACCTCCAAGCTGAACCGTTGGCTGGACCGCGTAACCGTCAACCATCCGCCACCGGCCGTCGCAGGACGCAGGGTCCGTCTGCGTTACATGACACAGCCGAAAACGCGGCCGCCCCATTTTGTCGTCTTCTGTTCCCGGCCGGAACAACTGCCGGAAAGCTACACGCGCTATCTGGTAAATTCCCTGCGGGAGACATTCAATATTCAAGGCACGCCCGTGCGGTTGGCCTATCGCAAGGGGGACAACCCCTACGCACCCAGGAAGAAACGAAAGATCCAGTAGCGTTGGTCCGGCAGGGCGCAGCGTACGCGTTGCCAAAGGTGCAACAGCCTGCCGGATTTGTTGTTTAGGTCCCAAAGGAGCATTTTGATGATTTCCGAACGGCTTGCTTTTGCCGAAAGTCTTGCGATCAGGGCCGGAGAACTCGGCCTGGAGTACTTCCGGAAACTCGATACGCTGACGATTACTCAGAAGGGACACCAGGATCTGGTTTCAGAGGCCGACAGAAACGTCGAGACGCTGATCCGTCAGGAACTTGCCAAGTCCTATCCGGACGACGGTATTCTGGGTGAAGAACACGGTATGGAGGAGGGCGGTTCCGGTTATACCTGGGTGATCGATCCAATCGATGGAACTGCCAATTTCGTTACCGCAATCCCGCAATGGTGCGTGATCATCGCCTGTGTTCATCAGGGCCAGATCATTGTCGGAGTTATCCATGATCCGGTTGCCAGGGAAACCTTTACCGCCGGTGCTGGACACGGTGCATTCTTGAACGGCAAACCGATCAGGTCATCAGACAGCCAAAGTCTGACCAACGGCTCTGTCGGTGTTGGTTTCAATGGACGGACGGCTCCGACCGATGCCGTCAACGTAATCGGGGCACTTGTGTCCAAGGGCGGCGTCTTTTTCCGCAATGCCTCCGGCGGCCTCATGCTGGCCTACGCGGCATCCGGCCGGTTGATTGGCTATGTGGAAGCACACATGAACGCTTGGGATTGCCTTGCTGGCTTGCTGATCGCGAGGGAAGCCGGCGTTGAAGTGATGGAGCAGGATATCACACACGCGCTCTATCACGGCGCACGTGTCGTCGTCGGCGCGCCGGGTGTCTTCAACGAAATCAAGGAAATCGCCGAAAGCTCATTTGCCCCTCTCGAGGCGGCCTGAGCGAGCGAAGCTAGACGTGCTGGTCGACCAGGACCGGGTTGCCGTCCGGATCGGTCAACACGAAACTGGCCGGGCCGCTGGTGGTTTCATCGGCCTCGGATTCGAACGCATACCCTTTGGCCTTCAGTTCCTTCTGGAGCTCGCGAATATCCTCAAATGCGTCCAGTTTCTGCGCGCTCTGATCCCAGCCGGGATTGAAGGTCAGCATGTTCCTTTCAAACATTCCCTGAAAGAGGCCGATGACGGTGTCACCGTTTTTCAGGATCGCCCAGCCGTCCGAGCCTGATCCGCCCATGTCCGAAAAACCGAGACCTTCGTAGAAAGCTTTCGATTTCTGAAGATCCTTGACTGCCAGACTGATTGAAAACGCACCGAGTTTCATGAGGCCTCTCCCATGACCGTTTGGGGAACCGCAACATGGTTTCAAATGAGGCTTGTGTGTTCAAGCACAGATTGCAGTCACTTCACCGTGACACGTCGGGTCTGGATGCTTATGTGGCCGGGCTGTAGTCCCTCCAAGCGCTGCGCTATTGCATGACGTCTGTGCGCAGGTGCAGGTTCTTTTCCGAAAGCTCATCATCACATTCAAAAGCGCTGCAGTTCACACGCTGCCGGCACAAATGCATTTTTGAATGGAGATTGTTATGGCTTTGGATAGACAACGATTTGACGAATACATGGACGCCCTGTCAGTCCCTGAGGACCAGATCCACGACGTTGGTACCGATGCTTTTCATTTTGACTTCGGTGACCGGAACGAAGACGCGAACCAGGCAGGCGACAAGAACCACAGCGACTGGTGTCATTTGGACTGGTTGGGTGTTGCTGCCGATCCGGCGGTGGAAACGGAACGTGGAAAAATATCGGTTCTTGCAGACGTTGCCGAAACGACCCCGGAAACACTGAGCGATGACCTGAGGCCTGTCGAGCCTGGACAGCAAGCGTGGGATGAATCGATTACCCTGAACTTCATCGAAATCTAAGGTCAGGAGCCATTCATTTGGCTGCGTTGGTAGGGGTGAATTTGTTCAGATTCGACGCGCGAAACCTCTGAAAACTGTCCGGTTTCCAATGACTTGCAACGAGGCGATCGGGCAAATTCACTCTATCCCGCAAGGGCGCAAAACGGCTTCGATCTGCTGCATCGGAAGGTTCAATCGGGCAGCAAGCCCGCTTGTCGCGCTATTCCTGACAGGTCATCGCGGATTGCCGCGCCAATTACCGAAACTAATGAGTCCTGACCCTAATAGCCAAGATAAGCTGCAAGCGAGTGCCGGGTCTCTTCCGTGTAGTGAAATGCGTTCCAGCCAAGCGAGCGGGCGGTGCGCACATTGACTGCGCTGTCATCGATAAGGAGCATTTCTCCCGGCGCAACGCGAAGCGTATCGGTGACGTGATGGAAGAACGCTGCATCGGGTTTTGCATACCCAATGCGCCCGGACGAAAAGACGTGGCTCACACGCTTCGCGAACCCGGTCGTCTCCTCGATGTAGGTTGCGCGGTAATGCTCGTTGTTGGTTGCGATCACCTGGACAATGCCCTCAGCGGCAAGCCTGTCAAGAAGATCACCGGAAAGCGGATCTTTCAGGTCATCTTTTGCAAACCAGTATTCCAGGACATCTTGCGCCTTGTGGGAGTATCCGCTGGCGGTGAGCCACGCACCCACATGTTCATGCAAATCTTTTTTCCCGGAAATGACATCCGGAAAGGACCCATCGAAAACTCCTGCCTCAAACTCTTTCAAAGGGAGGCCGAGATCTTGTTCAATCGTGTCAGCCCAGACAAACCGTCCATCGACCACGTTGCGATTGAGAACGCCGTCGAAATCCCACGCAATTGCCTTGAGTCTGCTTTTCACGATGGGGTTCCGAAAATCAGGAGAGGTGCTGAAGGGATTGAGCTATTCAGCAGAAAATCTTCCCACTAGCGCAGGTCCATCCATTCGCCGCTGACGCGGTCGTAGAGAGCTCCGGTGCGGAAGACGTCGGTCTTTATCAGGTCCAGAAGATCTACGGCCACCTCCGATGGGGCAGGCAGATTGTCGGGCGATTCTCCCGGCATCGCCTTGGCGCGCAGCCCAGTGCGGGTTGGGCCGGGATCGGCGAGGTTGATCTTCATGGCCGTTTGCAGGCTCTCGTTGGCCCAGGTCTTTGCCATCGCTTCGACAGCAGACTTGCTGATCGATTGCAGGCCCCAAAAGGCGGTCCGGGTCTGCGCCTGCACGGACGTTAGAAACAGTGCCCGGCCGGCATCGGATTGCCGCAGGAGCGGATCCAGGGAGCGGATCAGGCGCCAGTTGGCGGTCACGTTCACCGCAACGACCTTTTCAAAGTCTTTTGGGCTGATATGGCCAATCGGTGACAGCACGCCGAGCATGCCCGCATTGCCGACAAGAATATCGAGTTTCTTCCAGCGCTCGTAGATCGCGGCTCCGAGCCGGTCAAGCGCGTCGAAATCCATCAGGTCCAGGGGAACCAGGGTGGTCTGTCCGCCGGCCGCCTTGATCTCGTCGTCCAGATCTTCCAGACCGCCGACGGTTCGGGCCAGCGCGATGACGTGAGCGCCCCGTTCGCCGAGTTGTTTTGCAATCTGATAGCCAATACCCCGGGAGGCGCCGGTCACCAGCGCGATCCGGCCTTCAAAGTCGCGTTCCATTTTTCTCTCTTAGCCGACCTCCACCAGGCGCGGCGCACTGATGAATTCCTGGTCTTCGGAAAGATCCGTCAGCGGCGTCGGATAGTCGCCGGTGAAGCCGTGGTCGGTGAATTGCGGATTTTCGTCGTCGCGCCCCTCATACCCCATGGACTTGTACATGCCGTCCACGGACAGGAACGCCAGGCTATCGGCGCCGATGTAAGCGCACATTTCTTCCAGGCTGTATTTGGCCGCCAGGAGTTTCTCGCGCACCGGTGTATCGATGCCGTAATAGTCGGAATATCTGATCGGCGGGCTGGCAAGGCGGAAATGCACTTCCTTGGCACCGGCCTCGCGGATCATCTGGACGATTTTGACCGAAGTCGTGCCCCGCACGAGACTGTCGTCGACAAGGACAACACGCTTGCCCTCAATCTGTGACCGGTTTGCGCTGTGCTTCATCTTCACACCAAGCGCCCGGATCTGCTGCGTCGGTTCGATGAAGGTTCGTCCGACATAGTGATTGCGGATGATGCCGAGTTCGAAAGGAATGCCGCTTTCCTGGCTGTATCCGATCGCGGCCGGAACGCCGCTGTCCGGAACGGGTACGATCACGTCGGCTTCGACACTGGTTTCGCGCGCAAGCTGCTTGCCCATTTCGCTGCGGACATCGTAGACGCTGCGACCGCCCAGAATGGAATCCGGCCGGGAGAAATAGATGTACTCAAAGATGCAGGGCCGTGCTTTGCGCTTGCCGAACGGGAAATAGGACTGGATGCCTGTCGACGTACAGACGATCACCTCGCCGTTTTCAACTTCTCGGATAAATTTCGCGCCAATGATATCCAGAGCACATGTCTCGGAGGCAAGGATCGGAGCTCCGTTCAGGTCACCGAGCACGAGGGGGCGAATGCCGAGTGGATCCCGGGCACCGATCAGTTTCTTGGACGTCAGGGCGACAAGGGAATAGGCGCCTTCCATCTGCATGATTGCTTCGATGAAGCGCTCGATGATCTTGGCCTTGCGCGAGCGGGCAACCAGCTGCAGCACAACTTCTGAGTCAGACGTGGACTGGCAGATCGCGCCATCCCGGATCAGCTGTTGTCGCAGGGTGAGGGCGTTGGTGAAGTTGCCGTTGTGGCAGACCGCGATGCCGCCGCCGTCGAGTTCCGCAAACAGGGGCTGAACGTTTCGAAGAATGGTTTCGCCGGTTGTTGAATAGCGGACATGACCGACGGCTGCCCGCCCGGTCAGTCGTCCGATGGTTTCGGCGTCCGAGAAGTGATCGCCGACCAGGCCAAGGTGCCGCTCTGCCCGGAACTGTTCATTGTCGAATGTCACGATGCCGGCAGCTTCCTGCCCGCGGTGCTGGAGAGCGTGAAGACCGAGAGCGGTGAGGGCGCTCGCGTCCTCATGCCCGAGAATTCCGAAGACGCCGCATTCTTCGCGAAGCGTATCGCCATCCATGTCGCATTGTTCGTGCACTTCCGTTCCGCCAGCCATGGCGAACACTCCTCTTTTCGGCCGGTCTCTTGAACCGGCCCGGGACTTCGGATCGCTTTGCCTTCCTGAGAAAGCAGTTATGCATCCCGCACCTGAGGCCGGGATGCCATGTCAAAGTGTCTATGCCGCCTTATGGCGTCAGTTGTTGTCGCTCGTCAGTTGTTCCAGGCCCTGACGCTCTGAGTCGCTGTATTCCGGCTCCTCTGACGGCGTTCCAGCGCCGCTGCCTGTCAGGTCCGCGTCGCGTATCCGGTCAAGGATTGCCTTTTCCGGGTCTTCCGGAAGCACGGCGACAAGTCTTTCACCGATCGACAGAAGGATCGGGCGGGACTTGGCATCCAGAACCCATTCAGGCTGCTTGTCCGGCTGAACGAACCAGTTGAAGAACATCATCGCCACGACAACCAGCAGCAGTCCGCGCACCGCGCCGAACACGAAACCGAGCGTGCGGTCGAGCGCACCGATCCGGCTGTCCAGCACAAAGTCCGAAATCCGCATGGTAATGTAGCTGACAATGAGCAACGTCACCAGGAACACGGCCGCTGCCGAGGCGCCGGTCGCGACCAGGTCATGAGTTATGTATTGTTTTGCGTAAGGCAAGACCCGTTCGTAGAGCAAAAATGCCGCGGCCGCCGCCGCAACCCAAGAAACGATCGAAAGAACTTCGCGAACAAATCCGCGGATCATCGCAAGCACCGCCGAAATGAACATGATGGCCAAGAGCAGTCCGTCCAGAATGGTTATCGGCATGTTCCTGAAAAGTCCCTTTGTCTGGCGCCCAGAAATGAGCTGAAGTCTCTATTCCGATCCCGGGTGCATCATGCGTCAAGTGCCCCCCGACGCACTAGCCTCAGCCGAGAGTTTGGCGACAAAGTCCCCAAGTTCCGCAAGGCCAGTCGCCTTGAATGCCGATCCTGCCCCGTCCTTGAGGTTGCCCTCCGGACAAATCGCCTGATCGAAGCCGAGTTTTTCCGCTTCCTTTAGCCTGGACTGCGCCTGGGCCACAGGCCGAATGGCGCCCGACAGGCTGACCTCGCCGAAATAGACGCAATTGGCCGGAAGGGCAAGCCCGCTAAGTGACGATATCAAGGCCGCCGCGACAGCAAGATCGGCTCCAGGTTCGTTGATTTTAAGGCCGCCCGCCACATTGAGGTAAACATCGTGCTGTGAGAAACGGACGCCGCAGCGTGCTTCCAGCACTGCCAGGATCATGGAGAGTCGTGCATTGTCCCAGCCGATCACCGCTCTGCGCGGGGTTCCAAGCGTTGATTGGGCGACCAGCGCCTGGATCTCGATAAGCAGGGGCCGGGACCCTTCAAGACCGGCAAATACCGCAGCTCCAGGCGCCGAGGTCGTCCGGTCTCCCAGAAAGAGAGCCGATGGATTGGCGACTTCGACGAGGCCCTTGCCGGTCATTTCAAAGACGCCGATTTCATCGGTCGCACCGAAGCGGTTCTTGACCGAGCGCAGAATGCGGTACTGATGCGCACCGTCGCCTTCGAAGTAGAGAACGGCATCGACCATATGCTCCACCACGCGCGGGCCTGCAATCTGGCCATCCTTGGTCACATGCCCGACCAGAACCAGCGTCGTTCCGTTCTTCTTGGCGTAACGCACCATTGCCTGTGCAGAGGCGCGGACTTGCGTGACCGTTCCTGGAGGCGATTCCACCTGGTCGGTCCACAGGGTTTGAACCGAATCCAGGATCAGCATGGCAGGAGGTGTGTCGGCTTCGAGCGTTGCAAGAATATCCTCAACGCTCGTTTCGGCAGCCAGTGCAACGGGCGCGTCGGACAGCCCCAGACGTTCGGCGCGCAACCGTACCTGACCGATTGCTTCTTCACCGGAGATATAGACCGTCTTGTGGCCGAGATGCGCCAGCTGGGCCGCGGCCTGGATCAGAAGAGTGGATTTGCCGATACCTGGATCACCGCCCACCAGCAACGCAGATCCGCGGACGAAGCCGCCGCCTGTGACCCGGTCCAGCTCAGCAACGTTGGTTTGTATGCGAGGGGCTTCCTTGGCGTCGCCGGAAAGACCGACCAGAGGAACAACGCGTCCCTTGCTGCGCGAAGCGCGACCCGGACCACCGCCTATACCGCCGCCGGTCTGTTCCTCGACGATTGAATTCCATTCGCCGCAGGATTCGCAGCGACCGACCCATTTGGCTGTGACAGCTCCACAGGACTGGCACACAAATGAGCTTGACCTTCGCGCCATCGAAAACTGCTCCGATCAGGTGAGGGGGGCATAGATGCGTTCAAAACGCTGCCCGAGGCTCGTGAGATATTCGTAATCGATTGTCTCCGCATAAGCTGCCAGGTCCGCAGCTGCAACATTGGGTCCGAGCATTTCCACAAACGCGCCGCGTTTGACCAGGTGATCTGGAACATCCGTGACGTCCAGCGTGATCATGTCCATGGAGATCCGGCCCAAGATGGGCGCCCTGTGACCACCGATCATCGCGAACCCGCCCGGGCGATCGTCGGACGAACTGGCACCGCGTAGAAGCCCGTCTGCATAACCGGCGGCAACGACGGCGTTCCTGAGGGGGCGGTTCGCCGTATGGCGTGCGCCGTAGCCGATGGTGTCGCCTTCTGGGACATCACGCACAATCATGATCCGCGCTTCGACTTTCGCAACGGGTGTCATCGGATTGGGCGTGTCCTCGATGGCCTGCCCTCCGTAAAGGGCAATACCCGGCCGCACGAGATCAAAGTGGAACTCCTGTCCCATCAGGGTTCCGGCAGAATTTGCCAGAGATCGCGGAATGTGCGCGTGCGGTTCGGTGATCTCCCGAAAGAGTTCGAGCTGATGAATGTTCATCACGTGATCAGGCGTTGAACCGCATGCAAGATGGCTCATCAGGAGCTTGGGAACGAAAGGACCCATCAGGTCGGCGTTGGAAAGCGTTGCCGAAAACTCGTCCGGTGAAAGCCCTAGCCGATGAATGCCAGTGTCGACATGAACGGCAGCATCAAATGATTGTCCCGCAGACTTGCAGACGTCAATCCACTCCGTCAGCTCGTCATGGGAGCCGAGTACGGGCCGGATGCCGTGTTCAAGATAGTGGTCGACCGTACCGGGCAGCAGACCGTTAAGTGCATAGATCACCGCATCGGGCAGCACTTTTCTGAGCGACAGGGCCTCGGTTGGAACAGCAACAAAAAATGTGCGGCAGCCGGCATCGAACAGCGCTTTGCCTGCAGCTGCCTGTCCCATGCCGTAAGCGTCCGCCTTGATTGCAGCCGCACATTCCGTCGAACCGCTCAATCTGTTTTTAAGGTAGCTCCAGTTCCGCGCAATCGCGTCCAGATCAATTGTCAGGCGGCCGCCGTACAAATCGGAGTGAAAGGCGTTTTCCGTGTGTGAAGGCACAGTCCGGTTTTGCTCCAGCGAAATGAAACGTCTGTGGAATCGCCGGCGAGTTTAGCGCATCGTCCATGATCTGTGCCATTTGAAAAATCGACGAGGAATGCGGCGTTTTTACGCCGTCGGCAACCTCTGGAACTCAAGCTAATGAGACCTGACCCCAGGGTTCGCGCACTAGTCTTGGTAGAGAAACTCGATGCCGGCTTCGTCAGTTCGGATCCAGCGGATTTCTCCGTGAAACCGGAGTTTGCGGCTTTCCACTTCAACGATAACGGCGTCGTTTTGTGCAAGATCCTTGGTTTTGGTGGCAATCCGGCACCCGCCCGCGCTGATATCTTCAACGACGCAGGGACGATGCGAGTTGTTGTGTTTCAGAATACCGGGCCACTTGCACCGCTTGCGCGGGAAGATGCGGGCTTCTTCCAACAGTTTTTGCGCCGATGAATGCACGCTGTCTCTTTTCCAAAAATACGAACGCGAACGCGTTTATTTACCTAGGGTAAATAGCGAGGCTTAATGATGGTTTAAAATTGTTAATTTGTACGAGCCGGCAGACCGGTCGCTGTCCTTCAATTTCAAAGTCTCGGGACTTTCCGGTTAGGGGGAACAGACACGCCAACAACACGTCTGTTCAAACCATTCTGTCAAGCGAGTGGGAATTGACTACTCGTAGCGCTCCGGCAGGTGGTCGTCTTCTGCCAGGTCGGAGAAGCGTGTGAATTCGCCCTGGAAGTGCAGGTTGGCCGTTCCCGTCGGTCCGTGGCGCTGCTTGGCAATGATGACTTCAGCCTTTCCCCTTGCCGCATCATGCTTGGATTCCCAGGCAGCGTATTCGGGCGATCCGATCTCCGGTTCGGTTTTGGAGAGGTAATACTCCTCGCGGTAAACGAACAAAATGACGTCCGCATCCTGTTCAATGGACCCCGATTCACGCAGATCCGACATCATCGGGCGCTTGTCGTCGCGCGATTCCACTTGGCGGGAAAGCTGTGACAAAGCAATGATCGGGACGTTGAGCTCCTTTGCGAGCGCTTTCAGGCCCGTTGTGATTTCCGTGATTTCCTGGACCCGGTTTCCGGAGTTCTTCGCAGAGCCTGAGAGCAACTGGATGTAGTCGACCACCAAAAGGTCAAGGCCGCGTTGGCGCTTTAACCGGCGGGCTTTGGCCACCAGCGACGCAATCGAGATGCCACCCGTCTGGTCCACATGAAGCGGCACCGTTTGCATTGTCTGGGCACATGCGGCGAGTTTTTCAAACTCCGCTTCGGTAATGTCTCCGCGGCGAATCTTGGAAGACGAGATTTCTGCCTGCTCGGAAATAATACGGGTCGCGAGCTGTTCGGCCGACATTTCGAGTGAGAAAAAGCCGACAACCCCTCCATTGACGGTCTTGAGCGTTCCGTCCGGCTGTTCCTCGGATTTGTAGCCCTGGGCGATGTTGTAGGCGATGTTGGTTGCAAGAGACGTCTTTCCCATCGCCGGACGCCCGGCCAAAACGATCAGGTCGGACTGCTGCAGGCCACCCATCAGCCGGTCGAGCTCCCTGAGCCCCGTGGATATGCCAGAAAGTGCGCCTTCACGGTTATAGGCTGCGTGCGCCATTTCGATGGTTTCGCTAAGCGCATCGCCGAAGGACACGAAACCGCCCTCGCTGCGGCCGGTCTCGGCAAGTTCGAACAACCTGCGCTCCGCATCGTCTATCTGCTGCCCGGGAGGCACATCTATGGGCGCATCAAATGCGATATTCACCATGTCTTCGCCGATCCGGATAAGGTTCCGGCGAATGGCGAGATCGTAAATGGTGCGCCCATAGTCTTCTGCGTTGATTATAGAGGCTGCATCTCCGGCTAGTCTAAGCAGGAACTGCGTCGCGGACAGGTCCGCGATCTTTGCGTCCGCGGGATAAAATGTCTTCAGCGTGATCGGGGAAGCTGTTTTCCCCGCCCGGATGAGATGGCTGATTTTTTCGTAAATGTCCTGATGGGAAGGGACGAAAAAATGATGCGGTTCCAGAAAGTCCGAGACCCGGTAGAACGTTTCGTTGTTCACCAGAATCGCGCCCAGCAGCTGTCTTTCCGCTTCCGCGTTGTGCGGCGCGAGGCGCTGGATGTCTTCTTCCGTTTCGACTTTCTGCAAACTGCCTTTCATTTCTACCCCCGATGACCCAAGTCCACCCGGCATACCCTCAGACGAAGGCGGTCTCAAGGTTCAAAAACACCTGTCAGTGTTTCCCACTGGACTGTGCAGATCAGCGGGGAAAGACTCGAATCCCGCTTGACTCCAAACCTGATTGAAGACTCAAGGCGATAGCTCTTAGCTATTGAAATTAATTGATTTTTCCAGGAGGTTAATCGCTGCTTAAGAATTTGGGCAGTGGATTCAAGGCCTTGCAATCGACTCTGGAATTGCTGGTTGAGCCCGTAACCGGCACCTTGCAAATTCAATTGCTGGCAAAACAAAAAAACGGCGCTGAGAGCAGCGCCGTTCATATTTTTGCCTGAAAGCGTTTGCTGAAGATCAGACCTCTTCTTCGGCCGGAGTTTCCTCGGCAGCCTCGGTGCTTTCCTCTTCGCTGTCGCCTTCTGCTTCACCTTCACCTTCTTCGTCTTCTTCAAATTCGAAGACGTCCTGTTCGGGCGTGGTGAGGTCTTCGCCGGCCGCCTGACGGACTGCTTCGTCTTCAGAGCGGGCAACGTTGACGGAGATGGCGACTTCCACTTCCGGGTGCAGGCGGATTAGGACGCTGTGCAGACCGATTGTCTTGATCGGCGAGCGCAGTTCAACCTGGCTACGCGCTACGGTGAAGCCGCCTTCGGTCAGGCCTTCGGCAATGTCGCGGGTGGAAACAGAGCCGTAGAGCTGGCCGGTTTCGCCGGCAGAGCGGATCATGATCAGCGCTTCGCCGTCCAGCTTGGAGGCAACTGCTTCAGCTTCGCTCTTGCGTTCCAGATTACGTGCTTCGAGTTGAGCGCGCTCACGCTCGAAACGCTCCAGGTTGGCCTTGTTGGCACGAAGCGCCTTGCCCTGCGGCAGCAGGTAGTTGCGGGCATAGCCGTCACGAACGCGGACTGTGTCGCCCATTTGTCCGAGCTTGGCGATGCGCTCAAGAAGAATGATTTGCATTTCGTTTCTCCTACTGTCCCGCCGTATGGCGGTTAGAGACCGTTTCTCCGCGGTCCCAATACGGATCTCCCGGGCGGGCCCGGGAGAACGGGTTTCGTTTCAGAAACCTTAGCTGATCACGAACGGCAGCAGGCCGAGAAGGCGGGCGCGCTTGATGGCACGGGCCAGTTCACGCTGCTTTTTCGCAGAAACCGCGGTGATGCGGCTCGGAACGATTTTGCCACGCTCGGAAATGTAGCGCTGCAGAAGACGGATGTCCTTGTAGTCGATCTTCGGTGCGTTGGAACCGGAGAACGGGCAGGTCTTCCTGCGGCGGAAGAAGGGACGGCGGCTCGGAAGCTGTGCAATATCAACCATTGTCTCTTACTCCTCTTCAGCACGACGGGGCGGGCGGCCGCCACCGGAACGATCACCACGGTCGCCACGATCGCCGCGATCACCACGGCCACCGCCACGGCGGTCGTCACGGTCACGCTTCTGCATCATTGCGGACGGTTCTTCGTCCAGTTCGTCGACCCGGAAGGTCATGAAACGCAGGACATCTTCGCTGAGGCCCATCTGACGCTCCATCTCGGCAACAGCCGCGTGCGGCGCCGTGATGTTCATCAGGGTGTAGTGAGCCTTGCGGTTCTTCTTGATGCGGTAGGCGAGGGACCGCAGACCCCAGTTTTCGATTTTGCCGACAGAACCACCAGCGCCTTCGATGAGGCCCTTGAACTGTTCGACGAGCGTTTCGACCTGCTGGGCCGAAACATCCTGGCGCGCCAGGAAAACGTGCTCATAAAGAGGCATGAAACAAGCCTTTCTTCGTGTTGACAACGCGGGATTGGCGCAAAGCCTCCTCGTAGACCCGGAAAGGCGCACGAGAAATCTTACGGGAGTGGGAACACGGGAAGTCGGATCTTTTGCAAAGCTCCTGGCAAACGCCCTTCCGTTCAGCCCCCGGCCAAACCCCGGATGAAGCGCGCTCTATACTCCCTTTATAGGGAATTGCAAGGACAAACTGGCTGATTGGGCACCAAAAACACCAGAACGCATCGCTGTTAAAGCATTTGTTCTGGAAAAAGCGTGCGGGATCCGACGGTCGGCCGTCCACTTCAGACGTGCCATTCGGCAGGAAATCGCGCAAAACAGCGCTAAATCGCGAAAGTTTGCCCGCTGGGCCTTGACAGCTTGGGCTAGAGCGTATCATAGCCTCGCGCCAAGTTCGCAGTCCGCCTAGCGACGGGCCGACACACTGCTTCTCTCAAAAGCTGATGGTCCGAAGTTGCAAAACGGGCCAATCACGTTTCACGGAGCGTTTCCAGATGACCATAGCATTCACGTTTCCCGGACAGGGCAGTCAGAATGTCGGGATGGGCAAGGTTCTTGCCGATACCTTCCCGGAGGCGAAGGCCGTTTTCGACGAGGTGGATGAAGCTCTGGGGCAGAAACTGTCCGATGTGATGTGGAATGGCCCGGAAGACACCTTGACGCTGACGGCCAATGCCCAGCCGGCTCTGATGGCGGTCAGTCTGGCGACAATGCGTGTGCTCGAGGCCAAGGGACTGGATCTCAAGTCGAGTGTGTCTTTCGTCGCAGGCCATTCACTTGGCGAATACTCCGCGCTTGCGGCAGCCGGAAGCCTGGATATTGCGACCACAGCCCGTTTGCTGCGCGTGCGCGGCGACGCAATGCAAAATGCCGTGCCCGTCGGGGCAGGGGCGATGGCTGCCTTGCTTGGTCTTGATTTTGACGTTGCGAAGGAAGTCGCGGAAGAAGCTGCCCAGGGTGAGATCTGCCAGGCTGCGAACGACAACGCTCCCGGACAGGTCGTCGTCTCCGGCCACCTTGCCGCCGTTGAGCGCGCTGTCGAGATCGCCAAGGCAAAAGGTGCGCGCAGAGCGGTCATGCTTCCCGTCAGCGCACCGTTCCATTGTTCGCTGATGGCACCGGCCGCAGATGCAATGTCGGCGGCGCTCGCAAATGCCGAAATCAATGTGCCGGCCGTGCCTTTGGTAGCCAATGTTCTGGCGGAGCCGATCACTGATCCGGCGGACATTCGCACGCGCCTCGTTGAGCAGGTGACCGGCACCGTTCGTTGGCGCGAGAGCATCCTCTGGCTGACTGGCAATGGCGTCGATACCTTTGTAGAAGTCGGAACCGGAAAGGTTTTGACCGGCATGGTCAGGCGCATTCACAAGGAAGCCACGGGTCTTGCGGTGAATTCGCCTGAAGACATCGACACGCTCATGGAAAAGATCTCCGGGTAAAGCCGCTTTCTCCAGGGAAGACAAAAAGTCCCGCCTGGGACCATCACGATCAGGGAAGGACCCCAAATGTTCAGCTTGGAAGGGAAGAACGCGCTTGTCACCGGCGCGACCGGTGGTATCGGCGAGGCGATTGCACGCATGTTGCACGCCCAGGGTGCGACGGTCTCTTTGTCCGGTACGCGCGCGGAAAAGCTGGAGGCCCTGGCATCGGATCTGGGCGAGCGGGCGTTCGTAACCCCTGCAAACCTGTCGGACCGGGAAGCGGTTGATGCGCTGTTGCCGGCCGCAGAAGAAAAGATGGGCTCGGTCGACATCCTCGTGAACAATGCCGGCATTACCCGTGACAACATTTTCATGCGCATGAAAGACGACGAATGGGACCAGGTGCTTGAGGTGAATCTCAGCTCCGGCTTCCGCCTTTGCCGGTCTGCCATCAAGGGAATGATGAAACGCCGGACCGGCCGCATCATCGGCATTACATCCGTCGTCGGCGTCACCGGCAATCCGGGACAGGTCAACTACGCAGCTGCCAAGGCCGGAATGATCGGAATGTACAAGAGCCTGGCCCGCGAAGTGGCCAGCCGGAACATCACGGTCAACACGATCGCACCGGGTTTTATCGAGACAGCGATGACCGATGCACTGAACGACAAGCAAAAAGAATCGATTTTGACAAACGTGCCGGCAGGACGTCTCGGCACTTCAAACGAGATTGCCTCGGCTGCGCTTTATCTTGCGAGCGACGAGGCGGCATACATCACTGGCCAGACGCTGCACGTCAATGGCGGCATGGCTATGATTTAAAAGGAAGTTTCGCCGATTAGGCAAAAAGAATCCGGACGGCTCAGAAGCAGTCTGGACTGGCTGGTAATGGTCAACAAAGTGTGTTACCAACCCGCCGATTGTTACGAACTGCGTCATTGTAACCGGTCCGCCGGAGGCGTGACGCTCCGACATCTTGAAGACCGCGAGTTCGCGCCACCACGATTTGATAAGCGGCATGGGGCAGTTTCGCGAGATGACTAGACGAAAAATAAGGAAGTGAAAGATGAGCGATATCGCGGATCGGGTGAAAAAGATCGTTGTTGAGCACCTCGGCGTTGACGCCGACAAGGTTGTGGAAGGTGCAAGCTTTATCGACGATCTGGGCGCGGACAGCCTCGACACCGTTGAGCTGGTCATGGCATTCGAAGAAGAATTCGGCGTCGAAATCCCGGACACTGCAGCAGAAACGATCCTGACCGTTGGTGATGCTGTCAAGTTCCTGGAGACGAACAAGTAAGGGTTTCCCTTCTTGAAATGTGAATGATGATCGGGCCGGCGGGGAATGCCCCGCTTGGCCCTTCAAACGTAAGTGCAGGTGTATGAGGCGAGTTGTCGTAACTGGGTTGGGCATGGTGACGCCGCTGGGCGGAAACGTCGATGCCACTTGGAAAAAGATCCTTGAGGGAAAAAGCGGGGCCAACAAGGTCACGAATTTCAAGGTTGACGATTTGGCCTGCCAGATCGCCTGCCAGATTCCGCTCGATCCGTCGGAGGAAGGCGCGTTCAATCCCGATGATTGGATGGACGTCAAAGAGCAGCGTAAGGTCGACGACTTTATTGTCTACGCCATGGCGGCAGCCGATCAGGCGATGGCCGATTCCGGTTTCAAGGCGGAAACTTACGAACAGCAGGCGCGTTCCGGCGTACTGATCGGTTCCGGTATCGGAGGGCTTCAGGGCATTGAGCAAGGCGCCTATCTGCTTGCCGAAAAGGGCCCGCGCCGCGTCAGCCCGTTCTTTATTCCGGGACGATTGATCAACCTGGCCGGCGGATATGTTTCCATCCGCCACAGCTTGAAGGGACCGAACCACGCGGTCGTGACCGCATGCTCCACGGGAGCCCATGCGATCGGAGACGCCGCGCGACTGATCGGTTTCGGCGATGCTGACGTGATGGTTGCTGGTGGTGCGGAGTCACCGGTTTGCCGTCTTGCGATCGCAGGGTTTGCTGCGTGCCGCGCACTTTCGACCGGGTTCAACGACGATCCCGAACGAGGGTCTCGTCCTTATGATGTTGACCGGGATGGCTTCGTCATGGGCGAAGGCGCCGGTGTGGTGGTCCTGGAAGAGTATGAGCATGCGGTGCGCCGCGGTGCGAAGATCTATGCGGAAGTGATCGGGTACGGCCTGTCTGGCGATGCGTATCACATCACTGCGCCGTCTTCGGATGGCGACGGCGCCTATCGCTGCATGGAAGCTGCCTTGAAACGTGCGAACATTTCGCCTGCAGAGATCGATTACGTCAACGCGCACGGGACATCCACGCCGCTCGGTGACGAGATTGAACTTGGTGCCGTCAGCAGGCTGGCCGGTGAACATGCCGCCAATCTGACGATGTCTTCCACCAAGTCTTCAATTGGCCACTTGTTGGGTGCCGCAGGCGCTGTTGAGGCGATTTTCACGGTTTTGGCGATCAAGGACGGCATGGCGCCACCTACGATCAACCTCGACAACCCGTCAGTGGAAACCGAGATCGATCTGGTGCCGCACACGCCGAAAAAGGTGGACATCAACGTCGCCTTGTCGAACTCGTTCGGCTTCGGTGGCACGAATGCATCGTTGGTCTTCCGTAAAGTTGCCGCATAACCCTTTCAAGTTCACTCAGGCCGGGGACCGATTCTTGACATCCGGCGTGAGAAACTGATTGTGAAAACTGGTCCGCTTGAGCCCAAGTCACGGATCTGGGCTCAATTTTGGAGGTGTGACCCGATATGCGCATAAAGCCGAAAAGTCCGCGAGAAGCTCTGCAACCCGAGCCGGCTCCAGCACCGCCTCAACGCTCGCGGCATGTGCGCAACCCCCTGGTCATACTCAGCAATCTGATCATCACGCTCGCTGTTTTCGGTCTGGCGGCCGTCGGCGGAGCGCTTTACCTCGGCAAAACAAAATTCGAAGAGCCTGGCCCGCTTACCGACGACGCCACTGTCGTGATCTCCTCCGGGTCGGGGTTGTCAGGCATTACGGACCGTCTCGCCGGCAAGGGTGTCATCAATGACAGCATGTTCGACGAGTGGGTCTTCAATCTCGGTATCAGGTTCTACAAGAACGCGACCAAATTGAAGGCGGGCGAATACGCGTTTGCCCCCGGTGTGTCGATGCATGAGATCATGACGGACCTCGTTGAAGGCAACGCCGTTACGCATTCCGTGACCATTCCTGAAGGATGGACAACGGCGCAAATTATCGAACGCGTGCGGCAGCACCCAACCCTCGTCGGCGAAATCACCGATGTTCCGGCCGAAGGCGATCTGTTGCCCGAGACCTACACGTTTGCCCGCGGAACCACCCGGCAGGAAGTTCTGGAACAGATGCGGGAAGCGCAAGAAAAGCTGCTGGCCGAAATCTGGGAACGGCGCACTGACGAACTTCCCGTGAATTCCCCGGAAGAGCTGGTTATCCTGGCATCCATCGTGGAAAAGGAGACCGCGCTTGCCGATGAGCGTCCGCGTGTCGCCGGCGTGTTCGTCAACCGGTTGAACAAGAGCATGAGGCTTCAGTCCGACCCGACCATTCTTTATGGGCTATACGGCGGCGAAGCCTGGCTGAAGGACCGGTCGGCGATCAAGCAGTCCGAAATCAACGCCAAGAACGAATACAACACCTATCAGATCGACGGTTTGCCACCGGGGCCGATCGGCAATCCCGGCCGCGCAGCTATGGAAGCCGTTGCCAATCCGTCGCGTACTCTGGATCTATTCTTCGTGGCGGACGGGACCGGTGGGCATGTTTTTGCCGAAACCTACGAGCAGCACCAGGCAAATGTTCGCAAATGGCGCGAGATCGAACGCGAGCGCCGTGCGGAACAACAGCAGGAAACGCAGCCCGCGTCATCTAACTGATCAAGACTGCGGATCCTGACTTGTCGGGGCCGGGCGGCGGGGGGCCGCCAATTACTTCCGGAGGGGCACATGGCACTTGCCAGCATGACAGGATTTGCGCGGTCACTGGGGGAATCGGGCCCGGTGCGCTGGACCTGGGAACTCAGATCCGTCAACGGCAAGTCGCTTGATCTGCGCATTCGTATCCCGGCGGGCCTGGAAACGCTGGAGCCGCAGATCAGGGAACGCTGCAGCAAGGTATTGCGACGCGGCAATGTCTCCATCGGCCTGGCAATGCAGAGAGATCAGTCGGAGCAGCAGCTCCAGGTAAATGAATCAGCCCTGGAAGCGGTGCTGTCGACCATTGAGCTATTGAAAAACAGGGTTCCCGATCTGGCACCTCCCTCGCTCGATGGCATTCTGGCACAAAAGGGCGTCTTTGAGCTCAAGGAGCCGGAAGACGACGAAGAAGCGCAGGCGGCCTTGCACAGGACCTTGCTGACCACGCTCGATGCCTCCCTGATTGATCTTGTCGACATGCGGCACACGGAAGGTCATGCAATCAGTACCGTTGTCCGCTCTCAGATCGACCGGATCGCGGAGTTGACGCAGGCTGCAGAAGATCTTCCTGCTCGTAAGCCTGAGGCCATCAAGGCACGGCTCAAAAAGCAGGTTTCGGATCTGATGGATGCGTCCGACGGTCAACTTGACCCGCAACGGCTGCACCAGGAAGCGGTGTTTCTCGCAACCAAGGCAGACATACGGGAAGAACTCGACCGGCTGCATGCCCATGTCACCGCCGTCCGGGAGCTGATGGACACCGGTGGTGCCATCGGCAGGCGGCTGGACTTTCTCGCCCAGGAATTCAACCGCGAAGCCAATACATTGTGTTCCAAGTCCAATGATGTGCAATTGACTGCCATTGGACTGGATCTGAAGGCGGTTATCGATCAAATGCGAGAGCAGATACAGAATCTGGAGTAGCCCCATGACCGACGCACCCGCTGCAACCACCGTCAGTGCGGACCAGGCTGAGCAGCAACGCCGCGGCCTGATGCTGGTCCTGTCGTCACCCTCCGGTGCCGGAAAATCCACCATTGCCCGACTTCTCCTGGACAAGGAAGACAATCTCGAACTCTCGATTTCGGTGACCACCCGTCCGCGCCGGTCCAGCGAAGTTGATGGCGTGCACTACCATTTTCTGGATCCCAAGCGGTTCGAGCAGATGCGCGAGCATGACGAGTTGCTGGAATGGGCGGAGGTTCACGGGAACTATTACGCAACGCCAAGGGGCCCGGTCGAGAATGCCATCGAAAACGGCCGCGACATTCTGTTCGACATAGATATTCAGGGCACTTTCCAGCTCTATGACAAGATGCGTTCAGACGTGGTGTCTGTGTTCATCCTGCCGCCGTCGATTGCCGAAATGAAGTCTCGCCTGTTCCGGCGCGCCGAAGATGCCGACGAAATCATCGCCAAGCGCATGAAGACCGCTGTCGGGGAAATGCGGCATTGGTCGGAATACGACTATGTCGTCGTCAATGACGATCTGGAACGGGCCTATGAAAACGTGCGCGCCATCCTGAAAGCCGAACGGCTCAAGCAGTTCCGTTCGCCGAAGATCGGACCGCTCATACAGGGAATGGTTGACGATCTGCAGACCGAGCTGGATGAAAAGGGCTGAATGGTCGGCGTTTTCAGTTGAGGCTCTTGAAGGTGCGTTAGCGGGCGACCCGCTGAGACGTCTCGTGGTATCTGCGATGATAGAGATCCACGATGCGTTTCTTGATTTCGTGCAGTTTATCGTGGTGTCGAAGCCTTTCGTGAAAACTGAGCCACGATGCGCTCTGACCGATAGGTTCGGCTGACAGGCGGGTCAGGTCTTCATACTCTCCGATCCAGTCAGGCAGGATGCCCATGGCCGTGCCTGACCTGATGAGCTCGCACAAGGCAACTGAATTGTTCACTGCGTAGCGGCAGGCGCGTTCATCCAGCAACCCGGCAAGCAATTTGGAAGACTTAAGGCGTGCCCTTGTGCCGCAATAGCCTGCCCAGGTCTGGTCCTGCCAGGTCGCCGGGTCGGTCGCATCCTCGTGGGTGTTCAGATAGGCTTTGGCGGCGTAGACGTGAAAGTGACGTTCGCCAAGCTTTTGCGAAATCAGGTGGTCATGGCTGGGCGGCCTGTTTCCGATTGCAATGTCTGCAGAATGTCTTGAAAGATCCCAGAATGAATCGTCTGCATAAAACTCCAGGCGAACATCGCCCAGTCCCTCGACGATTTCCGCAGCGTGCCGCGACAGAAAGTAGAGCCCCCATTCACCGGTCGTGATCCGGCAGACCTGATCGGGGGCACCGGATTTCTCAAGGTCGACCGCTCTGCCGAAATCTGCAGCGCCGCTCGCCATCGTCTTGGCGACCTCCAGCAGGCGCCGCCCGCTGTCAGTCAGAAAAAGACCGGTTTGCCGCCTGTCAAACAGCTTCAGATTGAGCTCATCCTCCAGCCGGGAGATGTGCCGCCCAAGCGTTGGCTGCGATACCGATAATTGCGCGGCCGCACCGCTCAGGCTCTGATGTTCGGCGACCGCCAGAAACACGCGGACAGCATCCCAGTTCAGTTGATTGCTATTCATTTTTGAATGATAGCATATCTAATAATTCAATTACATTCTGCGTTGCAGCTGGCACTTTCTCAAGCAAGAAAGAGGTGCCCGGGATGCGCGTTGGTTGGATTAAGCTTCTGTTTTTAATGAAAAAACACAGCACGGTGAATCGCCCTGCATTGCCGCGCAACAGGCAGGAGTGGCCGACCTGGTTGGTTCGGGATTTGGCATTGCCGGACACGGAAAGCGGGTCCACGCATTTTTACGCCCGGAAGGAAACGGAGGGCTGTGACGTTGCTCCGGAGGTCAAACCGAAGGCGCCTTCTGGCGGTGTGCGCCACGGAGTGCACTCTGTTCTTGTTTCTCTGCAAGACCATAAGAGCCGGCGTCAACGCCCAAACAGTTGTCCAGAACTAGGGGCGCGTCTGAAGCTCCGAAATTACCGCGCGCTGGAAGGCAAGGAACAGCAGAATAGCGAAAATTCCATCGAACAGGGCGAGCCAGATGAAACCGCCTCCAAGGCACAAGAAGACCACTGCCATGAAAGCTCGTCCGATCACGCCCACAACGCAGGGAAGTCTTTGCGTAAGCGGGTCGATGAGACCGGGTAGCTGAAAGGCGCTTGCCATCAGAACCATAGCGGCCCACACCCGCGCCCACTGGCCGGCTGCGTCGCTCTCCAACCCCAGAACCGACAGGAAGAACCATGGGTAGATCAGAACCCAGAGCGCGATGAGGCTTTGCAGGGCGAGATTGATGCCCAAAAGTCGGACGTAGCCGTCACGCTTCTTGCGTGCATCAGCCTCGCTCCAGCCGAGGGAAAGTGTGTCAGTCATGGTGCCGGTCCTCCGGTCAAAAGGTTTTCAAGTATAACAAAAGACTGTCCCGCTCCGCGGGCGTCAGGTCCGTGCCGTAGTCGTGGCCGTAGTTCCCGTTGCCGATCAGCGACGTGTCGAAACAAAACCCGTTGTTTGATGCGTCATTTGATGTCGAAGTTTCGCACTCCGGTGCCTGGAAACCGCCGCGTTCCGCGTCGAGCACATCGCTGCTCCTGAGAAACGTTCGGGGTCTTTCAGCGGGCGGAAGCAGCAAGTCATAAAGCGTCGGCACGGACCCATTATGGAGGTAAGGTGCGCGCAGCCAAAGCCCGTCGAGCGGCATGTTGGCATAGCCGTCGGTTTTCCTGAAATGCCTGAACTGGTGCGGCGTTCCGGCAAAGAGTTGTTCAAGTTGCTGCGCGCGAAAGGCTTCCGTATAGGAGTCGAGGCGGCCCCGATCCGTCGCGACCGTGTCGATCGGCTCAACTTCTCCCAGAACCGCGCCTTCAAAGACATATGTTCCATCGTCAACGAAGCCGTGACAGGCGGCGCAGGCCTGCATGTAAACCGCTTTGCCGGCTTCAATGGCCTCTGCATGGTCGGCCTGGTCCTCTGAATGCGGCAAGGGAGGCTGTTTAGGCGGTTCCAGATCCTTAAGCCAGTCTGCGACCCTTCCGATAGCCTTGTGATCCACGGTCTCCGGTGTCACGCCAGCGCCAATCGCCGCAGACAGGTTGCGTTCCGAAAGCGACGCATTGTTGCCGTCCCAATGAAGGTTCATGCCTTCCTTGGGGCCTTGCAGAAAAATCGAGGGAAAATCCGATGCTCCTATCAGCTCTTCTTCCGTGAGCTCCTCCATCGGAACATTCATCTGTATCACCTTGTAGGGATTGAATGTATCGACGCGCCCCGGGCCCCAGTCCGGTTGATGCTCCTGGAGCGGCTTTAGCCGCGACGCACGCACGATCAGCTCCTCGCGCACTCTGGGCAGCACCAGAAGGCGCCAGTAGAGTTTCTCCAAAGCCCCGAGCCGCGCGCCGCTTTCCTCAATCGCGGCAAAAACAGTGTCGCTGGACAGTTTTTCCGACGCAGCCGTCGAAACGACAAAGGCGATGAATTCGTCCAGTTTCAGATTGTTTGACGGCATTCCCGGAACGATGACTGCCGGTTCTTCGGCACCGGTGCGATAGGTGCCGACATGGCACGTAGCACAATTGAACCACACCAGATCAACGCCCCTGTACCGGCGTTCTGAGATACCGATCGGCAACGGCTTCGGTGCGCCGTTTTCGTCTTCGTAAAGAAAGCCGAACGCTGAATAGTCCTTCTTGCCGCCGAACTCCTCTTCAAAGAGATAGGGAAGCGCGTCCCAAAGCTTGCGCGGCAGGCCGCTTGCCGGCTCCGTTCCGATCGACCCGTATTTGAAGTGATCTACTGGACTTGAATAGTGGGGGGTCGTCTCGCGGAAGAAACCGGCCAGTGTGAACAGCAAGGTTATCAGGACAACGAGGAACGCCAGGAACAACACCAGAAATACGATGAAGACAGGCCGGGATACTTTCCGGCGCCGTGCCAGTTCTCGTTCGACTGCGGTCGGAAAATAGGGATCAGCCATTGTGACACTGCCTTTCCTCGGAACCCATACGCATTCAACGGTCCGAATAAACGGACATGAGTTCGGCAACCATTTCCTCGTGGTTGGCAAAACGCGATTCTTCGTAGCAGCCCATCGGATTTTTCGGTGCATTCAACAGGCATTTGTTGCAATAGGTGCAAGGCCGTTCCGGTAACTCGCGTCCTCCTTGCCATTGCTTGACCAGATCGTTGTTGGCAACCAGCGACCGGGCGATCGCGACCGCGTCGAAGTGGCCGTTTTCCAGTCCGGTTCTTATTGTGGACGCAGTCTGGTATCCGCCGGTGCTGATCACCGGAATGGAGACTGCCTTCTTGATGGCGGCCGCTTCCGGTGTGCTGACACCTTCCACTGGAAGGCCGCGTTTCATCCGGAACCACAGCCATTTGAAGATCGGACGCAGCATCGGGTAGCGGAACAGCAGGAAATTCCTGAAACCGTGAACCCCGGAAGAGATCATCGCGTCGTAGGTGACGGCCAGAAGTTCGAAGGGAAGATCGCCCGGGGGATTGAGCGGATGCGGGAAGAGGGACCCTGTCGAGACGTGAATGGCGTCTGCGCCGAGCGCCTCGCACCACTTGGCAACCTTGATCGTGTCGGCGAGGTCGTTGCCTTTTCCTTCCCATGGCAGGACGTTGTTGCGGTCGATCGCGCTTAGTTTGACCTGCAGATGAAAGTCCGGTCCAACGGTGGCGCGAATGGCAGAGATCACCTCAAGCAGGAAACGGGCCCGGTTCCGCAATGAACCACCGTAGTGGTCCCTGCGGTCATTGATGCCTGAACTCAAAAACTGGGTGAACAGGTAACCGTTTGCAGCGTGAAGCTCGACACCGTCCAGTCCTGCCTCGCGCGCACGCCTGGCGCCCTGCGCAAACGCCTCGACGAGCCAGCCGATTTCACCCGCGCTCATCGCGCGGCACAAAAAGCCGTGCAGCGACTCAGCTTTGCTGGTGGAACTCAGGGTCGGACGGATCTGATTGTGGATACCGGGCAGGTCCATTTGCCGTCCGGAATGGCTGAGCTGAAGGATGTACTTCGCCCTGTGTTTATGCACCGCTTTGCCGAGTTTTTCCCAAAGCGGAATGAACTCATCGGTGTGGATGGTGGCATAACCTGCAATGATCCGGCCTTCGATGAGGACCGGAACGTAAGAGGAGATGATGGCGCCGACGCCACCTTTGGCGAACTTGGTCTCCCAGTTGATCCGGGTCTGGGTCAGGGAGCCGTCATCGTTGTCAAAGCGACCGGATATGTTCGAACGCAGAACCCGGTTTTTGATTCTCAGGTTCTTGCCCAATTTGAGAGGTGAAAAAAGGATGTCTCCGCTCATTGCGACGCCTCCTTTCCTGTTCCTGCGGGCTTTGTCGCGGCAGACCACACGCTCATCAAAAGGGCAGGGACAAGCTGGTGCGCAGGGCAGATACTCCAGGCATCGGTCAGGAAGGCTGTCCGGCTGCTCGGGTTCGCCTCCTGAGCGGCGCGTGTGTTCATCAGAACGAGCGATCCGGGTGAAAGGACGCCGGCAAGGGACGGGCCGGGCTTGTGCGCCTGTCGCGCAACGGTTTCCGGCGCGACCAGAACCCTGACGACAGCTTCTTCAGGTGAAATGCGGGAGGCAACCGATGGGTGAGTGAGCAAGTCGGCCATCCGCTCGAAGCTTGCGACAAGATTGTGTACCGCAATACCAATGGCATGGATCGCTGCGAAATCGCCCGAACTGACTTTTTTCAGTTTCTGTTTCGCGTGGCGTACTTCTCCGGTCATCGACCACCAGATTGACAGCAGCGGGTTCCGGTTTTTCAAGGCGCGATCGATTGTTTGAGATGCATACAGGGTGTGCTTTGTACCCTCAAATGCCGGGTCGAACAGTTTGCCCACAAGCGACAGCGTCGCGAGTTCGATTTCCCTGCTGTCATCGGCACGGATGGCGGCAACAATCCGGTCGAAACTCTCTTCGTCCCACCCTTTCTTTCCGGCCATCGCCGTGAACACCTCTTCGAGCTCAGACTGCCTTTGTTGGCGCTCGCGGTCATCGCGCTCAACGATACTCGGCAAAGGAATGCCCATGATGGTCATGCCGGATCGAATGCGCCGCGCAATCATCCTGTTGACCAATGGTCCTCTTGTCTGAAAACCGCGATCGAGAGACGGATCAGCAGCAAGGGACCGAACGTCAGCAGACTTGTCGGCAAGAATGAGATCGATCAGTAGTGGAAGCCTTATGCGTCTCATGGCGGCGGCCTCAGGTCTTGCTGATCTTCCAGGGGAAAAACGGATTTCGCGCATCCGCCATGGCAGAGGTCAATTCAGGCAGATGCCTCTCTACCACGCTTCTGAAACCGTTCTCCTTGACCCATGCAAGGCCGGCTTCCGTGTAAACCTCCGGCCGGAAGTCGTCGGTGAAGAACCGGTCGCTCTTCAGGCGCCGCGACGCCATCAGAATGAAAATCCGGAATGCGGTGTCTGAAAAACCGAAACGGTAGGGCTGTCCTCTTTCCGACTGGGATTCGGCCAGAGTGCCAACGAGTAGGTCGACCTTTTCGACATCGTCGTCGTAAACTTCCGCCAGTTGCTTCTGCCATTCCTCGTTGTCAGTGATGTCGGCAAAAGTTTTCGGTTCTTTCATTCCGGTCAGTCGTCGAAACTCTGCAAAACGTGGCACGCCGCGTTCGCGATCCCGCAAGATGTCAACGGCGGCGAGGTCGATGACCCGGTCCACCGGAATGCGTTTTTGAAGTGTTCTCAAACCATTGGGGTAGTTGTGCAGGGTGAGGGCACCCGGATTGGAAGTCGCGAGCGAATAAAACACATCCTGGAACGAGGCCTTGTCGTAAATTCCTCTGGCCGCTCCCATGGAGACACCGTGAAGGTCTGTCTCGTGAAGCGTGGAATTGTCGTCCAGCTTGCGAAAGCTGAAATCATCGGGCAGCAGCGAATGCAACCGATAGACAGCGGTGAATTCCTCCGTGATCGTGAATGGCGCCCCATGATGGTCCGTGGGAGAGCCCATAATCCCGTGAACGACTTCACTTTCGGAGATGCGGTCGAAAATCTTTGCGTAACGCTCGCCGGTCAGGCCCCAATAATTGCCGCGCATCAGCATGCGGCCCTTGTCAGAATCCATGAGTGCCGGTGTCCACTCGACCGTATGGATTTTCGCCAGAAGTGCAGAGTTGACGAGCCGGGCTTTCTGGAAAAGCCATTCGCCGGACTCCTTGGGATGATCAATTGTCAGCCGGTCAACGATCGCATTGTGCTCGCGCGCGAACAGCGTGTGAAGGGCAGAGAGGCCGATCCACCAGTTTCCATTGACGCCCGCAAGTTCGAGGCCCGGCTGCTTCTCCTGGCTCTTCGGGTCAAGCGGGAGATGCCCGTTTTCATCCAGCCAAAGTTTTCCGTTTTGCAGAAAATCACCGGTGTCCGGGTCTGTTCGCAGCCGATCGCAAACGTCTTTGCTGGACCCATAGATCTGCGAGGCGTCCCACCAGTGCGTTTCAACGTTGCGATAGGTCGCCGGGCGGCCTTCGTCGCCCGGACCGGTGTCAGGATCTGGTTTGGTCGCCGGTATCTGCATCGGACCGTGCGCCCAGTCATCGTCGTCGGGAACCGGGATGTTGAGCAAATTGTTCTTGTCGTTGGCCCCGTGGCTCAACCAGTCGTGGACCATGAATTGGATCCAGGCAGCCGCGAACACGTTCAGATGCGGCACAGGTTGGAAGGATTGACGCGCAAGCAGCTTGTTTGAGATGAGGCGCGGGCTCGGATCGTAAAGTTCCGGGTCCTTCTCGCCGTAGGTTGATTTCAAGGGAACATTGCGACCGAAACGAGCGCCTTTGGCTCCCATCCAGGGGTCCGCCATGTCGTTGAACGTGCCGTCGTAGGTCCGCCATCCGGTGATGTCGAACTCATCCGGTTTCGACATGGACGGCGTTGCGGTTTCCGTGTCCGTCAGATTGTTCCGTCGCAGATTGACACGGTGGCCAAGGACAAGGATCACTGCCGGCAGAAACGGCCAACGATGCCAGACCCGTATGTCTTCGGTAAATTTCGCCAGGGCTGCAAGAACCCTGTCAAGCATGGAAGGGCTATAATCGGACATATTGCTCTCTCCCTAAATTGCTTTTTATTTTGTTTTTGTTATCTGCAATGACTCAAATAAGTAAAAAATAGAAAATTTGACGTTAGATATGAATAAATTTTGATTATTTACAGGTATATCTGAGGGGCGGGTACGTCAAATTCGCGTCTCTTGGTATCAAAACTTAAAAGTTACGTTGTGTCAATCCTCGATTGCTATTACAACCGTGGTTCAATTTTTAAGAGTATTTGAAGTGAAGGTTTGCGCCGACTGACAAACGGCGGCTTGCGGAGCGAACGAGTGAAACGTGCCGAAGCCGCTTTGTTACGGGAGACGGCACGCGCCCGCTAGGTCGGCTTACTCGGAACCGGCCCTGTCGGTCCGCTCACCTTCGAAAGCCTTGGCAAGAGCGACAAATCCGGCGATATCGATTTCTTCCGCACGTGCTGTTGGCTTAAGCCCAGCCTGCATGATCAGTTCTTCGGCGTTCGGTGAAAGAGATTTGAGACTTGCGCGCAGCATTTTGCGGCGTTGCCCGAAGGCAGCGGCAGTGACCGTTTCGAGCGCGGTCAGTTCGCAGGGCAGGGGCGTCTCGTTTGGCGTCATATGAACAACGGCGGAGGTGACCTTGGGGGGCGGTGTGAAGGCCTTAGGGCTGATGTCGAACAGAATTCCCCCCTTGCAACGCCAGCCGGCAAGCACCCCGAGGCGTCCATAGGCCTTTGTGCCGGGTTGTGCAGCGATCCTTTCTCCAACCTCTTTCTGAAACATAAGTGTCAGGGAGGACCAGAATGGCGGCCACGTCGGTGTCGTGATCCAGTTCAGCAAAAGCTGCGTGCCGACGTTGTAGGGAAGGTTTGCTGCGATCCTGATCTTACCGCCACCGATGAGTGAGACCGGGTCCAGCGTCAGCGCGTCCCCTTCGATAACCTCCAGGCGGCCTGGATAATGGTTAGAGATCTCTGCGAGCGCAGGCAGGCAGCGGCTGTCCTTTTCGATGGCGACAACTCTTTTGGCACCTGCAGCGAGCAGGGCGCGAGTCAGGCCGCCCGGGCCCGGGCCGATCTCCAACACAGTGCAATCCGCCAGGTCGCCGGCGGAGCGTGCAATGCGCGACGTCAGATTGAGATCGAGAAGAAAATTCTGGCCCAACGATTTTTTGGCCTGAAGGCCATGCGTGGCGATGACATCGCGAAGGGGAGGCAGGTCGTCGATCTGTGCCATCGCTTGAGCCGTCAGACCTGATCGGGATTGGCCAGAGCGTGCGCCATTCGCAGGGAAGCAGCAAAACTGTCAATCCGCACCATTCCCGTTCCGGCCAGACTGTAGGCAGTCCCGTGGTCTGGTGACGTCCTGACAAAGGGAAGACCGAGGGTAACGTTGACGCTATCGTCAAAACCTATCGTCTTGGCAGGTACCAGAACCTGGTCATGATACATGCCCAGGACGCAATCGTAGGTCTCACGCGCCGCCGGATGGAACAGGGTGTCTGCCGGATGCGGTCCGGACGCGGCAATTCCCATATCCTTGAGCGTTTCTATTGCCGGCGTGATGATGTCCCTGTCCTCTGTCCCCATCGCGCCGCTTTCGCCGGCATGTGGATTCAGTCCGCATAGTGCAAGTCTCGGATTGGAAAATCCAAATCTCTCACGGAGATCCTTTGCAACAATTTTACCCGTTTCGACAATGAGAGCTTCCGTCAAAGCAGCCGGTACATTCTTCAGGGCAATGTGAATGGTTACCGGGACCACCATCAACTCAGGTCCGGCAATCATCATGACCGGTTCTGCGGCTTGCCCTGGCCAGTGCTTTGCAGCGAGTGCTCCCAGAAACTCGGTGTGCCCGGGAAAGTTAAATCCGGTCTTGTAGAGCGCAGCCTTGTTGATCGGACTTGTCACCAAGGCCGCGGCATGACCGGATTTCACATCTTCGACGCAGGTTTCAATCGAGGCGACGACTGACGGCGCCGTCTCCTCTTGTTCTTCTCCCGGCCGATCTGAAAGAGGCTCACCCGTCTGAACGACCGGAAGTCCTTTTTGAAAACAGGTAACGGCGTTTTTCGGTGTGCAAGGAACGACATGCGGCGTCATGCCGATCTTTTTTGCACGCTCCACGAAAAGCTGTTGGTCTCCGCGCACATAAAACGGCGGCAACCCGAGCTTTTTGCGATTTGCCCAGGAGAGCAAGGCCAGATCCGGACCGATGCCGGCGGGTTCGCCCATGCTGACCGCAAGGGGCTTTTTGTTTCGACGCATGTGAGGTTAGCGATAAATGATCGTCGCCCGGCGGCGGACTTCCAGAAGATACCTGCGCGACTGGTTCTTTTGCGCTTCGACCTGCAGCTCGCTCTCCAATTGGGTACGAACGGCGATATCGGAGGCGATTTCCCGCTTGCCGCAAATCGCGATCATTTCGTAACCCACCGGGGTGGTGGAAGGTTTGGTCAATTTACCCGGTTCGAGCGCGTTGATTTCGTCCCGCATGCTTTCCGGCAGCTCGGTCTCAAGCCGGCGGCCGATGGTCTGGACGACGACTTCGCTATACTTGCCCAGGACGCTGCCGGATTCGTCGCAGCCGTTGAAGGCGGAGCGGATCTGATTGCTTTCCTGCTTGCGCTTGGATTTGAAACCGCCGGAGGAGTTTTTCGGTACGACGACAATGACGCGTTTGA
>Ga0207422_1001435_pt1 | contig 46900 bp, 42 predicted proteins | sample MarCyaLeptolynsp_FD_187757 | JGI IMG/M metagenome (GOLD analysis project Ga0207422, IMG submission 187757) | Marine cyanobacterial communities from Panama - species 1 Leptolyngbya sp. (SPAdes) | ecosystem: Environmental > Aquatic > Marine > Unclassified | place: Panama: Panama City | collected... | reverse complement strand
TGTCGAGGCGATCCGCCGCGACTTCCCGATCCTGTCGCGTGAAGTGTATGGCAAGCCGCTGGTTTATCTGGACAACGGTGCATCTGCCCAAAAACCGAAAGCGGTCATCGATGCCGTGACCAAGGCCTATTCGGAAGAATATGCCAACGTGCATCGCGGCCTGCATTTCCTGTCCAATACGGCGACCGACAATTACGAAGCGGCGCGCGAAAAAGTGCGTCGGTTCTTGAATGCCAAATCCGTCGATGAAGTTGTCTTCACGAAATCAACCACGGAAGCAATAAACCTTGTTTCATATGGCCTTGGTCCGGATTTCTTCGGAGAGGGCGATGAGATCGTTCTTTCAATCATGGAGCACCATTCGAACATCGTGCCGTGGCATTTCCACCGTGAACGGCATGGTTCTGTTCTGAAATGGGTCTATGTGAAAGAGGACGGCACGTTCGATCTCGATGCGTTCGTGGATACGTTGAGCGACCGGACAAAGCTTGTCGCGATCACGCACATGTCCAACGTTCTCGGCACTGTGGTTCCAATCAGGGAAATCTGCGAGATTGCGCACGAACGGGGCATTCAGGTTCTGGTCGACGGCAGCCAGGCGGCGGTCCATATGCCCGTCGATGTTCAGGAACTTGGCTGCGACTATTACGTCTTTACCGGCCACAAGGTGTATGGTCCTTCGGGGATCGGTGTTTTGTGGGGCAAACCGGAACGGCTGAACGCATTGCGTCCGTTCAACGGCGGCGGTGAAATGATCCTCGACGTGACCGAGGACGTGATTACCTACAATGATCCACCGCATCGTTTCGAAGCCGGAACGCCCCCAATCGTGCAAGCGATTGGCCTTGGTGCCGCGCTCGATTATATGGACGCGATCGGGCGCGAGAATATCGCGCGCCACGAAGCGGACCTGAAGGACTACGCCCACAAAAAGTTGCGGGAAATCAACTCCCTGCGTATCTTCGGCGATGCCCCCGGCAAGGGAGCTATTGTATCGTTCGAAGTGGAAGGGGCGCATGCCCACGACGTCGCCACGATCATCGACCGGGCAGGTGTGGCTGTGAGGGCAGGCACACATTGCGCCCAACCGCTCTTGGCAAGGTATGGCGTAACCTCTACATGTCGGGCAAGCTTCGGGCTTTACAATACGCGTGAAGAGGTGGACGCGCTGTATGAGGCCTTGTTGAAAGCGCAGAGTTTTTTCGGGTAAGGACGGACCCAGCATGGAAAACGCAACGACCATCGACACCAATGCGGACGGTGAAGAGCTTCAGGCGGAAGTTTCCGCGAAGACCACGATCCCGACAGAGGAACTTGATCGCCTGACAACCGATATCGTCGGTGCTCTGAAATCTGTCTACGATCCGGAAATTCCCTGCGATATCTATGAACTGGGCCTGATTTACAAGGTCGACATCGAAGACGACCGGTCCATCAATATCGATATGACGCTCACGGCGCCTGGCTGTCCGGTCGCCGGCGAGATGCCCGGCTGGGTAGAAAACGCGGTTTCGGCTGTGGCAGGCGTGGGACCAGTCAATGTCGACATGGTGTTCGATCCGCCATGGACCCCGGATCGCATGTCCGACGAGGCGAAAGTTGCACTCAACTGGTATTGAGTTGCAAACCTTTTATCCGGTAAGCTGAACCCCTATATCAGGATTTAGTCATCAGGAGCTGATCGAGGAAAGAATGGCTTCCGCGGGAAAATTCCAGGTCATGAGCATGACCGATTCTGCAGCCGAGCGGGTGAGGGAACTTGTCGAAGATACCGACAAGGACGCCATCGGCTTGCGTGTTGGTATCAAGAAGGGCGGCTGCGCCGGCATGGAATACACCATGGACCTGGTGGAAGACGCCAAGCCCGGCGACGATGTGATCGAGGACAAGGGTGCAAAGCTCTTCATTGATCCGTCGGCTGTGCTCTTTCTTCTGGGAACGGAAATGGACTTTGAAGTGACAAAGTTCCGCTCCGGTTTCGTGTTCAAGAACCCGAACGAAGTGTCGGCTTGTGGCTGCGGCGAATCTGTTTCGCTACAGGCTGCCGATTCAACGACTTTGGCGCGCTGACCCGCTTGGCAACCCAACTCCCCTGAACGAGAGTTTCAATGCAACTTTTTGACCGGCTCAAGTCCCATGCCGCGCCGCAATGGGCTGACTACACGCAACATGCGTTCGTTGAGCAACTTGGGACCGGGAAACTGCCGCTTGCGTGTTTCAAACATTACCTCGTTCAGGATTACCTGTTTCTGATCCAGTTTGCCCGAGCCTACGCATTGGGGATCTACAAGAGCCCGACGGTCGCTGATATGCGCCATTCATTGGAAGGCGTGAAAGCTATTCTCGATGTTGAGCTGGAGCTTCATATCGAGATCTGCGGCAAATGGGGCATGCAGCGGGAAGAAATCGAAAAAGCGCCTGAGGATACGCCGACAATGGCCTACACGCGCTTTGTTCTGGATGCGGGAATGGCCGGCGATCTGCTGGATCTTCAGGCTGCCCTGGCACCGTGTATTCTGGGTTACGCGGAAATCGGCAAGAACCTGCAAGGGGCTGGCTGCGATCATCCCGAAAATCCCTATCAGCGGTGGATCCAGGAATATGCGGGCGAAGGGTACCAGGAACTGGCGAGCGGATTTGAGGCCTGGTTCGAGGCGACCGGCGCGCAGGTGCTGACCGACGCGCGATACCCGCGTGTCCTGTCATTGTTTGAAAAGGCTTGCAGGCTGGAAAGCGACTTCTGGCAAATGGGCCTTAACGCCGCAAACTGATTTTCTGGAAGTGCGGTTGGCCGCTACTCCGCTAAGCGACGTTTTCCTCGCTGGCAGCGGCTTCCAGGTCTTTTTCTGTTTTGACCAGGTTCCGGCCCGCTCTTTTGGCGGCATACATGGCTTCATCGGCGCGTGAGACGATTGAATGCGCCGTGTCCGTGCTTTCAAACGTGGCAATGCCGACGGAGATTGTCACACGCCCCAGATTCTCGCCTGTTGAGCGCTTGACCAGTTCTTTCGACATGACGGCAGAGCGAATGCGTTCGCCAATTTGCACCGCTTCTTCAAGGTCCAATTGCGGCAGGATAATCGAGAATTCTTCGCCGCCGTAGCGGCAGGCAATATCCTGGGTCTTGATGTTCTGTTTGACAGCAAGTGCCACCAGACGAAGAACCTGGTCACCGGTCTGGTGACCGTAGGTGTCGTTGAACTTCTTGAAGTGATCGATATCCGTCATCAGCAAGGCGAAGCCTCTGCCGGATTCCTTGGAATGATCGATGACTTTCTCGATCGAAACTTCGAAGTGCTTCCGATTGTTGAGCGTCGTCAGTTCGTCTGTCAGGGATTCGTAGCGAATCGCTTCGAGCGAGGACTGCAGGTTCTCGATATGCTTTTTGGATTCCAGAAGCTGGCTTTCCAGTTTCCGATTGGATGCCACGGCGTTCTGCGTCGACTTGACAAGATGTGTGACATACAGCTGGAGCTTTTTCGGATCCGCCACTCCCTTGATCTTTTCGCCAGCCTGTTCGAGCGCACTGCCATAGTCGGACGTCGCATCCGCGCTCAACTTCAGCGAGTCGATCAGTTCCTCGACTTCTCGTGAAACCTTTGTTCCGACTTCATCAAGTCGGTCGCCCAATCTGGTCGGTGAGAGGAACCGTCCGTAAAGGTTGAGCATTTCATCTGTGTTGATGCGACCGCTGGCTTTTATTGTTTCGTTGACTGCGCGATTCAATCCTTGATTGTATCCGGCCGAGTAAGTGTACCAGAGTTCGTAAGCACGAGGGTATGCCGGCAGCGTGTTTTTCTTGATGTAGCCTATGGCGGACTCACCGTAATTGATGGTCCTTTTATGGTCGTCTTCTTCCGACATAAAACTTCTCTCGCCTTTGACTTGCGAATCCGCCCCACACGGCCACAAGTTATAAGTCCAAACTCGGCTGGAAGTTTTAAGGAGCGGTTAAGCTTAAGGCTTTTCCCGCATCAAAAGTAACGTTAGGAAGCCTTTTTGGGGCGAGGTTCCCGCAACAGGAATGCCGGGATATGAACGCCGGCGCTGAAAGCAGGTTCAGATTTGTCGCTTTTCGGCTTTTTCCCCGAAGCTTTCTGGGGCAGCGTTGAGACTGGCGCTGGTGCAGTATTTTCGGTCTGAGCGTCGATCACGTCGGTTTCCGTGTCACGTGGTTTTGATTGCGAACGGCGGCGGCTGGACGACTTGGCCAGAGACGCGTCGTTGTCGTTGCTGGAATCCACGTTCTTGCCACCTTTGCCGGCTCTTCGCCGTGCCTTGCGTTCTTTCGCTGCGGCTTCAAAGTCAATCGGTTCACCCAGCCAGTCGATCGACTTGTTAATAAGGGACTCGATTGCTTCAAGATACTTTCTGTCTTCGCCTGTCACCAGCGTGTAGGCGCTTCCCGAACGGCCCGCGCGGCCTGTCCGTCCAATGCGGTGGACATAGTCCTCCGCGTTGCTGGGAACATCATAGTTGAAGACGTGGCTCACCTCGGGAATGTCCAGTCCGCGCGCAGCAACGTCACTTGCAACAAGCAACTTGATGTTTCCCTTACGGAAATTGTCCAGCATCATCATGCGTGTGCGCTGGTCCATGTCGCCGTGCAACGCACCGACGTTGTACTCATGCCGTTCAAGCGAACGGAAGAGGGTCGAGACATCGCGTTTGCGGTTACAGAACACAATTGCGTTTTGAAGTTCTTCCGCGTCATCCAGCAATTCGCGCAACGCAGCACGTTTGTCGTAATCCTTGGACGGAGACGCTTTGAGCGCCTGGCTCACATTTTCTGCCGTCGACGAGGTGGGTGCGACTTCGATCCGCGCCGGATTTTGCAGGAAGGTGTCTGTAAGGCGTTGAATCTCAGGCGGCATGGTCGCGGAGAAGAACAATGTCTGACGGGTGAACGGGATCAGTTTGCAGATCCGTTCGATATCGGGAATGAAGCCCATGTCCAGCATGCGGTCAGCTTCGTCGATGACAAGGATCTCAACACCCTGCAGCAGGAGCTTGCCGCGCTCGAAATGATCGAGGAGGCGGCCGGGCGTTGCAATCAGCACGTCCGTTCCCCGGTCAAGCTTCTTGTCCTGATCCGCAAATGAGACACCACCGATCAGGAGGGCGACATTCAGCTTGTGGTTCGTGCCGTATTTCTCGAAGTTTTCCTGAACCTGGGCAGCAAGTTCCCGCGTCGGCTCCAGAATAAGTGTCCGCGGCATGCGCGCCCGGGCGCGGCCCTTTTCAAGAAGCGTCAACATCGGCAAAGTAAAACTGGCGGTCTTGCCTGTCCCGGTCTGGGCAATGCCCAGAATATCGCGCCGTTCCAGAACTTGCGGGATTGCTCCTGCCTGAATGGCGGTGGGTTCTTTATAACCAGCTGCATCAACTGCAGCGAGGACCTTCTCGCTAAGACCGAGAGTATCAAATGACATAGAGCGGTTTGCCCGGATGTTGTGATTGTTGATAGATGGCACCTAGGTAACCATTGGCGCCATCGTGCGCACACACTACATTCATGCGCTGTGGTGTCAATGCATTGCAGAGGTAAAATGCCAAGAAATTCGAGTATTTCTGCGCAAGATTTGCCATCTCAGTTAATAATGCCGCTCAAGACCACTACGAAAGTTGCTATTGCGACATTTGATCGGCTGCGTATCACGCTTCGGCACTGCGCTGAAGTTAAATAAATGTAATGGTGATTTCGCGCTTCCAATGCATGCGTTTCTTCATGTGTACCATGAAAAGGACTTGGTTTGTCGTCAGCCGTCGAAGCTCTAACGCGGTCTCAAGTCACACTCACCCAATCGCTCCGCGCGAAGGCAATGCGATCTAGTGAAATCTGAGTTCCTCAGATGTCCAGATCGTCGGCGAACTCGGCGTTTTCCTGGATAAACCGGAAACGTGCCTCCGGTTTGTTGCCCATAAGTCTTTCGACTGTGTCGTTGGTGACACCGATTTCCATTTCATCGACGTCGACCTTGAGCATCGATCGTTTTGACGGATCCATGGTCGTTTCTTTCAACTGTGCCGGCAGCATCTCACCAAGGCCCTTGAACCGGCCGATCTCGACTTTCGACTTTCCCTTGAAGGCTGTCTCGAGCAGTTCGTCCTTGTGGGCGTCGTCCCGTGCATAAAGGGTCTTGCCGCCTTGGCTGAGGCGGTAAAGCGGAGGAACGGCGAGGTAAAGATGACCACCTCTGATCAATTCCGGCATCTCGCGGTAAAAGAATGTGATCAGCAAGGACGCGATATGGGCTCCGTCAACATCGGCATCAGTCATGATGACGATTTTTTCGTACCGCAGATCGCTTTCCCGGTATTGCGATCTGGTGCCGCACCCAAGTGCCTGTATGAGATCGGCAAGCTGCTGGTTCGCGACCAGTTTGTCCCGGCCTGCGTTCGCCACATTGAGGATTTTACCGCGCAAGGGAAGGACGGCCTGGTTCGAACGGTTTCGAGCCTGCTTCGCGGATCCGCCAGCGGAATCACCCTCGACAATGAACAGTTCAGTTCCGTCGGACTGGTTGGCAGAACAATCGGCCAGCTTGCCCGGCAAGCGCAGTTTGCGGACCGCGGTCTTGCGCGCGACGTCTTTCTCCTGACGTCTGCGCAACCGTTCCTCGGCCCGGTCGATGACCCACTCCAGAAGTTTGTTTGCCTGGTTCGGCGACGCTGTCAGCCAGTGGTCGAAGGCGTCGCGAACCGCCGTTTCAGCGATGCGTGTTGCTTCGTTGGTCGCGAGTTTGTCCTTGGTCTGGCCAACAAACTCAGGCTCGCGGATGAAAACGGACAACATTCCGCCTGCAGAGGTCATCACATCATCGCCGGTGATGATGCTGGCTTTTTTGTTGTTCGTCAGCTCACCGTAAGCCTTCAATCCGCGCAGGAGCGCATAGCGGAACCCGGCCTCATGGGTTCCGCCCTCAGGCGTCGGGACCGTGTTGCAGTAGGAATTGACGAACCCGTCGCCGGCAAACCAGCTAACCGCCCATTCCACAGAGCCGTGTTTTCCGGTCTTGTCGGTCCGTCCCGCAAAAATTTCTTCCACGACCCGGCGTTCAGAGGTCAGGCGTTCGGAAAGAAAATCCTTCAGGCCTCCGGGAAAGTGGAAAACAGCTTCTGCCGGTGTCGCTTCTTTTTCGGAGATCAGCTCCGGCGCACAGTGCCAGCGAATTTCGACGCCACCGAAAAGATAGGCCTTTGAGCGCGCCATCTTAAGCAGCCGGGCGGGTTGAAACCTGGCTCCTTTGCCGAAGATCTCCTGGTCGGGGCGGAACCGTACCAGCGTGCCACGACGGTTCTGGGTGTCGCCGACCATCTCAAGCGAACCCTGGGCCTGGCCTCTGCGGAAAGTCTGCCGGTAGAGCTTTCGGCTCCGCGCAACCTCGACGACGAGTTCCTCAGACAAGGCATTGACCACGGACACACCGACACCGTGCAGACCGCCGGAGGTCTCGTAGACCTTGCTGTCGAATTTGCCGCCCGCATGGAGCGTGGTCATGATGACCTCGAGCGCGGATTTGTCCTTGAACTTGGGGTGCGGATCCACCGGGATACCGCGGCCATTGTCGATGATCGTCAGAAAACCGTCAGCTGACAGGGAAACATCGATCCAGGTCGCGTGACCGGCAACGGCTTCGTCCATCGAATTGTCGATGACTTCTGCGAACAGGTGATGGAGAGCCTTTTCGTCGGTACCGCCGATATACATGCCCGGCCGCCGGCGAACCGGTTCAAGCCCCTCAAGAACTTCAATGTCTGCGGCCGAATAGTCCTCTGTCACAGGGGCTGCGGCGACTGCTCGCGGCTTCCGCGGAACGGGATTGGACACCTCCTGATCCATGGGGGCCGAGACAGCCGCATTACCGGCAAACAAATCGTCTTTCGCACTCATTCCGTATCGCCTGAGAGGTTTAATGCTCTGATTGCTGATGTTCAGCGCCGTTACCTACACCGAATCACACTCAAGTTTGAAGGACAAATGTAGAACGGCAAAGCTTTTTGCCCTGAAGGTCCCGTTTTCAACAGGCCTGGCCGGTTACGCATCACGGAAACCGAACATCAACCAGACTGTGCTCAACTTATGTCGCGGGGAGGTGCAAGAACAGCACAGGAATTGTGCCAATTCGGCAACACTCGCAAACAGAGTCGTGCCTGAGAGGCCTGAATGAGCATGCTGCCCATGTTCAGCCATGTTTGAGCAGCAACCGTTACGCTAAAGTTCGGTTGTCCGGCGATCGATGTATGCATTGATGGTCAGGCAGGCGCCGAAGAAGAAACCCGCAAATGGTCTCATTTGGGCCCAGAATGGCCCAACTTAGGCCGAATTGATTGGCCACCTTAGGTCACTCAAAAAAGAACCGTCTGGGCGCAACCCGACGGGATGAAGAGACAGGAAATGCGCGAGGCGCGGACAAATAAAATGGCCGTCATAGACGAGCGGCGCACCGATGAAGTTCGGCCCGCGCGTAATTGTGTGGCAGGCATGCACAAGACGATTTCGATGCTCAATGGTGTTGGAAAACGGGTATCTGTGCTCGCGATCGTGATCGCGCTGGGTCTTTGCGGCACGGCGGCGGCGTTCGACGGACAGCCGGCCCCTGACGTTGCCATTGGATCCACGGACCTGTCGCCGAGTGAGGCACTGCGCGCGGGAGCGCGGCAGTACTATTCGGGCGACAAGGAAGGTGCCCTGCATTCTCTTCAATACGCCGCTGAAAACGGTCAGCCCATGGCCGCCTGGAAACTTGGCGAGATGTACTCCAAGGGTGACGGCGTCCAGGAAGATGACTTCAAGGCGTTCCAATATTACAGCCAGATCGTGCGTGAACACGGTGAAGACAGTCCGAATGCGCCCGATGCACCGTTCGTTTCAAGCGCGTTTGTCGCTCTGGGAACGTATTACCTGAACGGGATTGAAGGCGCCGTTCCAAAGAACGAAGCCCAGGCCCGGCAGGTTTTCACCCATGCGGCGTCCTATTTCGGTGATGCGGATGCGCAATATGAACTTGGCAGGATGTATCAGGACAATAACAGCCGCATGGCAGTTCGCTGGTACAATCTTGCGGCCTTGAAAGGGCATGTCGGCGCACAGGCAAGACTTGGCGAAACCTTGTTTATGATCGGCTCTTCCGATCGGAAAAAAGCGCGTGGTCTCATGTGGTTGACTGTGGCGCGAGAGCAGGCGAGCGGCGTGGATGCCGGCTGGATCAACACCATGCACGAGCAGTATTTTGCCGTTTCCTCCGAACCCGTCCGCCAGAAGGCGCGCTCCCTGGCTGATGGCTGGATAGAGCAGAATCGGCCGGACATGTTCACAGCGCAGCAGCTCGAAACTCAATAGTCTACGGTCTGCGTACGCGCCTCAGTTCCAGCAATCAGATGTTTGTGTATTTGGTGCTCTAACCGAGATTAGCGCCATTTGAAGTCGGGCCAATCTCTCCTGGCGTGGGCCTGGCCGGCATCATGTCTACCGGTTCCAGATCTTCCGCATCGAGTTTGGAAAACGGGCAGGGGGCATTGCTGATCTTCCAGGACGTGTTGTTCAGGACCATCGAACAGGTTGCCATCTTCAGGCCGTTGGGGCTCTTCAGACAGATCGATTCTCCAATACCGTAGTCTTCACCCTGGTAGCGGCAGGTGCAGGAAACGTTCTGGGCAAGCGCTGTTGTCTGGAAGAACAGCACCAGCGCTGATCCGGCCAGTAACTTCTTGAAAAAATTGCCAAATGAAGATCGTTCGGCGACCGCACAGGAAGCCGGATTTGGCTTTGGTCCGCTTTGCGTTAGCGCGGACAGGATATGTCGAAGCGTTATCCCATTGCTGAAAAGATTAGCACGGAGAAGCATTCCTGCAAGTGTGCAGCGCGACAACACCGCTGCCTGATTATGTCCGGCTGGGTAAATTGCCTGCCGCGAATGCAGCGACAATGTCAGGCTGCGAGCTGCACCCAGACCGGCACATGGTCGGACGGCTTTTCCCATCCGCGCACATGTTTGTCGATGCCGCAGCCGCTCATCAGATCGGTCGCTTGTGGCGACATCAGGATATGATCGATCCGGATGCCGTTGTTTTTCTGCCAGGCACCGGCCTGATAATCCCAGAACGTGTAGGTTTCGTCTGCCTCGGTGCAGGCGCGGACTGCTTCGGTAAAGCCCAAATGGGTGAGAGATCGGAAGCGTTGCCGGCTTTCGGGCTGAAACAGGGCGTCGTCGACCCAGTTTTGCGGGTTCCGCGCGTCGACCGGGTCGGGAATGACATTGTAGTCTCCCAGCAGCAGATAGGCGCTTTCCTCCCGCAGCCTTGCTTCGGCATGTTCAAGCAGTCGATCCATCCAGGCAAGTTTATAGGGAAACTTCTCGGTCCCGAGCGGATTTCCGTTGGGCAGGTAGAGACAACCGAACCGGACGGACCCGGTATCGGTTGAAACACTCGCTTCGATGAAACGCGCCTGTTCGTCACTCTCGTCGCCCGGCAGACGGCGCTCAACGTCTTCCAACGGCTGCTTGGAGAGGATCGCGACGCCGTTGAAACCCTTCTGTCCATGCGTTTCGACATTGTAGCCGAGGTCTTCAAAGGGCTGACGTGGGAAATTCTCGTCGACCGATTTGATTTCCTGAAGACAAGCAACATCCGGAGAGGCTTCCTTCAACCACTCCTGGACCGTGTCGATGCGCGCCTTGACGCCGTTGATGTTCCAGGTCGCAATTTTCATCGGTCAGACTGCCTCGTTTCCCTTCCCGCCCGATGACCCGGATGGGAGCAAATAGGTTTCGTTCTGCGGCGAATGTCAGCCGGTATCAGATTGTGAAACTCGTCCCGCAACCACATCCGGCGACTGCGTGCGGATTGTTGATCTGAAAGGACTGTCCGATCAGGTCATCGACGAAATCAATCTCGGACCCGCCCATGTACTGCAGGGAAACGGAATCAATCAGCACGGTGGCGCCTGGCTTTTCAATCACCAGGTCGTCGTCTTCCACGGAATTGACGACGTCATATTTGTACTGCAGCCCTGAACATCCGCCGCCTTCGACGCTGACGCGCAACATGCTGCCATCAGGTTCCTTCGACAATATTCTGGCAATGCGCTTGGCAGCGCGTTCGCTGACTGTTACTCGATTTTCAAGTGTTTCGGTCATGGTCTACCGACTCGCTTAGTCTCTTGCCTGTCGCCAAGAGTGTGAAACATGATTTATTCAGATAAGTAAGTTTTGAAGCCGCCCGCGTCAATCTGCGGTGTTCGGCCAGGCCGGGTGAAAGTGTTGTGAACGGTGACGGCGCGCAAATGAAGACGGAAATTGGTTTCGGGGCGCAGACCCGGGCCGACTACGCGGAAAACCCGTTCCAGAGCAGGGGACGGTTGTTTCCCGAGCCGGAAAGTCCGACGAGGACGCCGTTTCAGCGCGATCGCGACCGGATAATCCATTCTTCCGCCTTCCGCCGGCTGAAACACAAGACCCAGGTTTTTGTCTATCACGAGGGTGACCATTTCAGGACACGTCTGACGCACACGATCGAAGTGTCCCAAATCGCGCGCTCGCTGGCGCGTGCTCTGCGCCTTGACGAGGATCTCGCAGAGTGCCTTGCCCTGTCTCACGACCTTGGCCACACCCCGTTCGGGCACGAAGGCGAGGATGTCATGCATGACTGCATGGAACCGTTCGGAGGCTTCGATCACAATGCGCAATCGCTGCGCGTCGTGACGCATCTGGAGCAGCGTTATGCGGAATTCGACGGATTGAACCTGGCCTGGGAGACATTGGAAGGGCTTGTAAAACACAACGGACCGCTGGTGGACCGGGACGGCAAACCGTTGGGCAAATTCAAGGGCGGCGAACTCCCGTTTGCAATCAGGGAATATGCAGCGCGGCAGGATCTATTGCTTGAAACCTGGCCGGGCGGGGAAGCCCAGGCTGCCGCGATTGCTGATGACATTGCCTATGATGCGCATGATCTGGACGACGGATTGCGGGCTGGCCTGTTCGCGATCGAGGACATGCGCGGCGTGCCGTTTCTTGCAGATATTCTGAGCGAAGTGGACGGCAAGTATCCCGGTCTTGAAGAAGGGCGCCGGATCCACGAAATCGTGCGCCGGTCGATCACCAGAATGGTCGAGGATGTCATCCGGGAGGCCGTTTCCAATCTATCTGAACTCAATCCGAAGAGTGCCCAGGACATCAGGATGGCAGGGCGAGGCATGATCGGTTTTTCGGCTGACATGGCTCGGGCCGAAAAAGAAGTGAAGAAGTTCCTTTTTTCTCACGTCTACCGGCATGAAGACGTGTTGGCAGTGCGCAGGTTGGTATCTCGGGTCGTGCGGGACTTGTTTCAGAAATTCATGTCCGACCCGGAACTGATGCCGTCGCCCTGGAACCAGGGGCTCCACGGATCTGGCGAGACAGAGGTCGCCAGAAGAATTTGCGATTACATTGCCGGCATGACCGACCGCTATGCAATAGAAGAGCATCGCAGATTGTTTGACGACACTCCAGATTTAGGGTAGGCGCTTGATCAACTTCACAGCCCTGTCGCGCCGGAGGAGAAATCCATCGAGCGCCCGGGGGTTTTGTGTTTGAAAGACAAAATCAGACCGGTGCTCAATGAACATTTTTGCGGACTTCACGCAACGCGTAAAAAAAACACTACAAAGCCTTGATATAAAGGATGCAAATGGAGTTTCACCGGATTTGTCACGCGTCGTTGTTGAAGCGCCGAGAGATCCGGCGCACGGAGACTTCGCCACGAATGCTGCAATGGTTTTGGCAAAGCCACTTGGAATGAAGCCGCGTGATCTGGCCGAAAAACTTGTCGCTGAACTCAACCATGACCCCGATATCACCGAAACGACCATTGCCGGCCCGGGGTTCATCAACCTGCGGGTTGCCCCGATCGTATGGCAGCGGATTTTGGGCAGTATTCTCAATCTCGGCCAGGACTTTGGCGCAGTCACAAGAACGCCGCAGCCAAAGGTCAATGTGGAGTACGTGTCCGCCAATCCCACGGGCCCGATGCATGTCGGACATATCCGTGGCGCGGTTGTTGGCGACGCCCTCGCCAATTTGCTGTGCTTCGCCGGCAACGAGGTGGTCAAGGAGTATTATATCAACGATGCCGGCTCGCAGATCGACACGCTCGCACGCAGCGCGTTCCTCAGATATCGCGAGGCGTTGGGGGAAGATATCGGTGACATACCCGCGGGTCTTTATCCGGGAGACTACTTGAAGCCTGTCGGCAGTCTGCTGGCTGAAAAATTCGGCGACACTTTGAAGGGTAAGCCAGAATCTGAGTGGCTGCCGGTTGTCAAGAACGCGGCAATTGATGCAATGCTTGATCTGATCCGCGCAGACTTGGCCGCTCTCGGAGTGAAGCACGAACTCTTCTATTCCGAAAGAACGCTGCACGAAAAGGATGGCGTAAACGGCTCGAAGATCGACGTGATGCTGGACGGTTTGCGTGAAAAGGGTCTGATTTATCAGGGCACTCTGCCACCGCCCAAGGGACAGGTCCCCGAGGACTGGGAAGACAGGGTACAGACGCTTTTCCGGGCCAGCGACTTTGGCGATGATACGGATCGCGCTCTCAAGAAGTCAGACGGCTCTTACACCTATTTCGCCGCAGATGTCGCCTATTTCCAGGACAAGTTCGAACGCGGCTTTGACGAGACAATTTACGTCTTGGGCGCCGATCATGGTGGCTACGCGAAAAGACTGGAGGCCGTCGGAAAAGCTGTTTCGGGTGGCAAGACGGAGGTCATCGTCAGGTTCTGCCAGCTTGTGAAGCTGATGCGCGATGGTGAGCCGGTCAAGATGTCGAAGCGTTCGGGAGACTTTATCACCCTGCGTGAAGTCGTCGACGAAGTCGGGCCGGATCCCGTCAGATTCATGATGCTCTATCGGAAGAACGATGCTCCGCTTGATTTCGATTTCAAGAAGGTAACCGAACAATCAAAGGACAATCCCGTCTTTTACGTGCAATACGGACATGCCAGGTGCCGGTCTGTTTTGCGTCAGGCGGCGGAAGAGTTGCCGGGTCTGGATGCCACGGACGATGCCCTGTCAAAGGCGGACTTCACTCTGCTGGATGACAGCGGCGAGCTCGAATTGATCGCAAAGATGGCAGAGTGGCCCAAAGTGGTGAACGCGGCAGCCGAAACACACGAACCACACAGAATCGCATTTTATCTACATGAACTGGCAAGTTCTCTGCACGGGCACTGGAATAGAGGCAAGGAAATGCCGCATTTACGTTTTATTGACGCCGGTAACTCGAAATTAACCCTGGCACGTCTTGCATTGGTTCGTGCAATATCTTTGGTGCTCGCTTCAGGTCTTTCGATTCTCGGTGTCAACGCCCCTGAAGAAATGCGCTAACAATTTAACGTGGCCGACCGCGTCGTAGGTAGCAAGACGCAACGGTGGAACTGAACCGGTTTTCGTAAAGCACATGGCAAAAGATTACGAAAATAAGCAAGCTGATCTGCATGCGTCTGCAAACGACGCGGGCGCCGACAAGCCTGCGCTGGAAGATCCATTGCTGGAACTTGCCCGGATCGTCCAGAAGAACAAGGAAACGGGGACGAATGTGACCAGCGGACGGGTTGGAAACACAGACTATTTTGCAGGCTTGGATGATTTCGCGGCAGATGTCGACGGGCCGCCGAAACCCGAGCCGACACGCGTCGAGCCTTCCTTTGCTCCGCTCACGCCAGAACCCGAAATCACTGAACAGAATATTCCACCGCAGCCCCGGCCGCAGGCGCCAGTTATTGGTGAAATCGCAAATCAGTTCATCGCGCGTCCCCGTCAGTCGCAGCTCGACGAAACTCCGCGCGGCGATGCCGGACAATCCGGTCTTGCGGAAGCAAAAGCACCAGGCAACGTATCGCCGCTTTGGCCCAAACTGAGCGATCCTCAGCCTCGCGAGACTCCGGAACCGCATATTCCGGCACCGCAGATTCCAGAACCACAAGTTCCGGAACTGCAAAGTCCGGCGCCGCAAATCCCGGCACTGGACCCGGCTCCGAAAGTGCAGCTTTCCACATCTCCAGCCTTTCCGGTCGAACCCCTTGCACCGGCACCGGCACCTGCTGAAGCAATAAAACCGGCCCCAGCGCCCAGTGAGTCCTTGGTGAAGGCACCGGTAATCTCGAACAAGGCGCCCGGGCTGGCTCCCGACGTTGCACTTGATCTGGAGCAGAACCTTACCGCCGAGCTGGAAGATGAACTGATCGGCGCATTGCGGCAGTCAGTGGATGAGGACCTCGGCACCGAGGACCCAAGCGGTGCGTCGGAACCGGTTGAGAGCGACCCATTCGCGGAAATCACCGAGCCTGAAGAACCCGTTCATACAACAAGCCCTACGGCGACCGATTCGTTTGCGGCAAATGACAGGTTCCACTTCGAAGCGCCGAGAAAAGCTTTTGAACTTCCTGGCAATGCGGCTGCGCCTCTCGATGCACGGATCAAACCTGCACCGACGTCAACAGAAAGTCAGTTTCAGCCAGTTCGTCCGCGAGTTGAGCTGGAGCCGCGCCCAGAGACAGACGCGGATTTGTCGGTTGATAAGCAGCGCCCTGCCATTGATGAAAATGATCTGGTCGCTGCGCTGAACCCGGTGAAGCCGGATCCGAAGCCGTACCCAGTGGCTGCACCGGCAAAGGAAAAGGAAAGTCCTGCCGGAATTGAAGCACTCTTTGCCGATCTGGACTTTCCGGACCCCGTTGACCGCTTACAAACTGAAACCAATGTCGACGACGCATCGCCGGAGGCGGTAGAGCCCGAAGACACGTTTGAACCAGATGAACCGGTCGAGACGGCGGACGACATCGACGATATGGCCTGGCCGGATGCGGCTGAAGCCGTGCCGCAAACGGAAGATGATGAGACGCCACCGCCGCCGGAGGGCTATGATCTTGATGCCGTCGCGCGTGCTATGCAGGAGAGCGATCCGACCCTGAACGGTGCCGGCGTTTTGCCGCCGCACCCCACAAAAGAGCAGGCAGCGATACCCCAGGCAAGAGGGAGGTCACGGCGTGGTCTTTATGTGACTGCCGGTGTACTTGCCGTTGCAGCTTTGGGCGGTGCCGGGTTTTTCTTCTATGACGGCGATTCGGTGCAGGTGCCGAGCGGCCCGCCGCCTGTCATCAGCGGCCTGCAGGAACCTCTGAAAATCTATCCCGAATCGTCGCAGCCTCCTGCAACGGATCAACAGCCGATCAAATTGAATTATGATCGCGTCAACAGCACCGATGAAGCAGCGCCTGAGCGTCTGGTCGTGCCGGAAACACCGCAGCCTGTCGATTTGCCGCCGGCGCCAGCAGGCGTGGAAGGCACCGCTGAGCTGGCGCCAGGCGCACCCAAACGGGTAAGGACACTGGTAGTCCGCCCGGATGGAACGATCATCAACCAGGACAGCCCTGAGGCCGCCGCATCAGCGGCAACCGGCACCGAGCAACCTGTCCCGGATGCATCCGCCGCTCCAGCCCCAGCAACGATACCGACGGCAGCCGCACCCGCGATCTCGACGCCGACAGTGAGCGTGGAACCACCGCGCGTCGTTGAGACAACGCCTGTCGTCGCTGATCCCGCCCCAGCGGAACCTGTTGTTCCGCCAGCGCCCGAAGCAACGCCGGCTCCGGTGGAAACGCAGATAGAAACACCGGCTGAAATTGCTTCCGCAGAACCGGCAGCGCCGACGACGCCGGCAATAGTCGCTGGGACGGAAGAACCGGTCGCGGCCGTGGCCGAGCCGGTGGAAGAGGCGGCAGCGCCTGCACCTGTTCCGACTGTCGTCCCCAGAAAGAAGCCGGCAGCGCCGGTACAAGTGGCAAGCGCACCCGCAGCGCAAGCGGCTCCAGCCGCAACGACGCAGCGCGACGGGCCGCTCAACCTGACAAACACGGCGAACACACAAGCTGCGGCACCTGCAACGTCGAACACCACAAGCACCAGCGGATCGATTGCGTCCGGAACGTATATTGTTCAGGTGACCTCACAACGTTCAGCTGATGCTGCAAGCAGCGCATATAGCAGTTTGCAGCAGCGCTATCCGAGTGTTCTTGGAAACCGGAATGCCGTTATCGTTTCAGCTGATCTCGGTGATCGGGGTATCTTCTACCGTGCCCGGATACCGACCGGTTCGAGGGACGAAGCCAATTCGCTCTGTGAAAGCCTCAAAGGCGCAGGCGGCGATTGCTTCGTCCGGCGCCAGCCCTGACGGCGCGCCGGCAAACAAACAATTTTCGACGAAATTGAAGGCCGGTTTTCCCGGCCTTTATTCTGCTGCGGAAACGGCTTCGGTGTTGCCGCGTCCGGTCAGTCTGGGTGCCATGTTCTTGTAGATCCGGGCGATGGCATCCATGGCAATCCTGACGGCAGGCTCGCGCCGAACATCCCTGTGCACGATGATATGTTCGGGATTTGTCAGGTCGTCGAGAGGTCCGGTGAGCGGCACAAGGTCCGGATGACTGTCCGCCATGAATACGGGAAGCAGCGCCAGGCCAGACCCTGAAACCGTCATGTTCAAGAGAGTGGTCATCGTATTGGTGCGTATTTTTGGCCGCACAATCTCTTTCGTTTCCATCCAGCGAACATGCGCGGGATACCAAAGATCGTCCGGTGCGAAGCCGAGCCAGTTGCAATCCGAATACCGCCGATCGGTCAAAGCTGACGGGTGTGCAGTCACAAAGGTTCTCGACCCGTATACGCCATAAGCCAGATCGCCGAGCTTGCGTGCGATGAGCGTGTCGGTTTCAGGCAGACAGTTGCGGATCTGCAATTCGATCCCGCGGGTCTGATGGTCTGCATCGAGGTGGCTGGAAATAATCTCCAGCTCCACATCCCTCAAAAGGGCCGTGAGGTCTTCAATTCCATCGGTAAGAACGCGGGCACGCACTTCGTCGACGGCAACGCGCACAACTTTCAAAGCTGAGCCAGACAAGTCCGGCAGCACCCGGCTCGCGGCGTCCGCGTTCCGTCGCATGTCCGCAGCAAGCGGAATGAGACGCAAACCGGCTTCTGTCGGCTTGAGGCCGCTTGGTGTCCTGTCGAACAGCCGTGCACCAACCCGGTCTTCGAAACTTTTAAGCCGCCGGCTTAGTTGCGGCTGACTGAGGTTTAACGCCTTCGCCGCACCCGATAACGAGCGCATGCGCGCGGCCGCATCAATTAATTTAAGGTCATCCCAGTTCATGGGTGAGCTATACGAAAATACAGGAAGGCGATCAAGGGGATGCGTATCTGCATAGCCGCCATCGGAATTTTGCAGCTACTTCCGGCTCGAAATAACTGCTAGCCATTGGATCCTAGGAGCCCAGAAACTGCAATGCCGCCAAATTCGATTTACATGCGCCGAGAAAACACCGTGCTCGCCTTTGCGCTTGCGCTTGCCGGAATGTCGGCATTCACACCCGTTTTCGCGGCAGGAAAAATTGCCGATGGTCTGTTGCCGGTTGCTGTTCTGGTCTGGCTGCGTTTCCTGGGCGGCGCTGTGACGATTGTTGGCTTCGGGACGATCCGCTGCACACCGATATTCAGGCGGCTCAGCCCGCTCTGGAAGCTTCATCTGATGCGTGCCTTTTGCGGTGTCGGAGGTCTCGCCTGCACAATCTACGCAGCCAGCATACTTCCATTGGCGGATGCAACGGCAATCGGCCTGACCAAGGGGATCATTGCGATCGCACTGGCCGGCCTGATCCTCAAGGAATTGATCACAGGCCGTCATTGGATTGCCGGTCTCCTGTGCGTGATCGGTGCCTATCTTGTCGTGCGCTCAACAGGGGCCGACGGCGGCGCGTCTCAACTTGCCCTGGACGGCGTCCTGGCAGCGCTGCTGGCAGCTGTGTTCATGGCCTGTGAAGCCCTGATCATGCGCTATATCGCTCAACGCGAAGACACGGTCACGATACTTGCTTATGTCAACGTCTTTGCCTCGGTCCTGCTGACAGTCCCGGTTCTCTGGATCATCAGTGTTCAAGACATCCCGTGGAGTAGCCTTGCGGCATTTGCGTGGCTGGGGCCACTGGCGATTGTTGGCCAATCGCTCAACATTTCAGCTTATCGGCGCGCTGGTGCGGCAACTCTGGCACCGGTTTATTACGGCAGCGTCGTGCTTTCGGCGATCTTCGCTTATGCCGTATGGGGCGAGATTCCGACACCGCTGGCCGCGCTCGGTGCCTGCCTCATTATCCTCGGTGGCCTGGTACTGACACTCCCAATACCTTTCAGACGTGCGCGAAAAGTTTCCTGATCCTATCCGCAGTCATCCGTTCAGCAGCCGGTTTGCCAGGAATGGCAGGCTTTCGTCCAACCGGTAGTCGATGGACGAATGGTTGTCGTTGAACTCTCGATAGACGTGATCAACTCCGGCAGCGTCGAGTTTTCTGTTCAGTTGGCGTGCGCCGTAAACGAGATTGTACTGATCGACGGAGCCGCACTCGATCCAAAGTCCTTTCAACGAGGCGAGGGCCTCATGGTACTGTTCAACCATCCGGACGGGATCCCACGCGAGCCAGGCGGCCCAGCGATCCTCGATGAGTTCACAAGTTTCCAAGTCGACCGGCAGCCTGATGCCGCAAAAGACTTCTGGGTCAGGATCCGGATCGTAGGTTGCCGCCATGGCAAATGTCATGAGATCATGGAGCGAATTGCCCGGATATTTGGGACCTTGCTCGAAGTCCGTCACGAAAGCCTCGATCGATCCCGCCTTTGCGATGGCGCGCAAGGCACTCGGCATTTCAGGCAGGTAGCACAGCTCGAAGGCCATGTCGCCGGAATGGCAGGCCGCCGCCGACCAGACGTCAGCGTGCTGCATGGCATGAACAATCGCGCCATAGCCACCTGAGGATTTTCCAAAAATTGCCCTCTGTCCCGGACCGCCGCATTTGAACTGGCCTTCAACCTCTTCCAGCATCTCGGTCGTAAGCCATGTCGCCCAGGGGCCCATGACCTGACTGTCGATATACTGGTTTCCCCCAAGGCGCGTGAAACAGTCCGGAAATGCGACGACGACTGGCGGCAACTCGCCGTCGTGAATGAGACGGTCCAGGCGCTCGGGCACGTTTTCTCCGAAATTCTTCCAATTGACGTGCGCCGGACCGCCTGCGGTAAACCCGACAATATCGACCAGAAGGGGCAGTCCGCTGCCGTCATGGCCGTGGGGCGTATAGACCACGATCTCGCGTGTCGCCGTATCGCCCAGGCGGTTTTGACCGAGAATTTCGGATCGGTGCGATATCCGGTGGAGTTCGCCTGCGGGAATGTCGAGACGTGCGCGCATGGATGCCTCCTAGGTCAGCCTGCCTGATGTCCGAGGGATGTCAGTAAAAGACGTTCGATGGAATGTAGCCGTTCTGCATCGGGTCTTCCAGAATTCCCAGAAGGATGAACATTTCTCTCGCTTCCGGTCCAACCCACACGAAGACCAGAAGGAACGTGCAGGCCAGTACGAGAGTGTGTTTTGCCAGGTTCATTGCCGAACGCTCCGATCATGAGTGCCTAGATTGCAAGTTCAGGGGATCGGCGCAAGTCTGGTGCCCGGCTTTCTTGACGGGTTCGGAGTGGCCCGCTAATCCGGAAGACATGACCAAAGCCTTTGTTTCCGGCTGTGCCGGTCCGATTCTGACAGACGACGAAATCGCCTTTTTCAGAGAGGCCGATCCCTGGGGCCTGATCCTGTTCGCCAGAAACGTCGAAACGCCCGACCAGCTCAAATCGCTAACGGCATCGTTCCGTGAAGCGGTCGGAAGGGAAGACGCCCCGGTGCTTGTCGACCAGGAAGGCGGGCGGGTACAGCGCTTAAAGCCACCCAATTGGGTGAAATACCCGGCGCCAAAGCTTTATGGTGACCTTTATGCAAGCAATCCGGAAGCGGGTGTACGAGCAGCCAGACTTGGCGCCCAGCTTATCGCCAATGAACTATTCGAAGTGGGAATAACAATCGATTGTTTGCCCTGCCTGGATATCCGGTTTTCCGATACCGTCGACGCGATTGGTGATCGGGCGATTTCGGGTGATCCGGATGTTGTGACCCGCCTCGGTCAGGCCATGATCGAGGGTGCGGTGGCTGGTGGCGTTCTTCCGGTGATCAAACATATTCCAGGCCACGGCAGGGCCAAGGTGGACAGCCATTTTGAGCTGCCGCGCGTCGATGCCCCACTTTCAGAGATGAAAGACGTGGATTTCCGCCCTTTCAAGGCACTTTCCCACGTGTCATTGGGGATGACAGCCCATATTGTGTATGAAGGGATCGATCCGGAGACGGCCGGTACGCAAAGCGCCACTATTGTTCAGGAGGTCATCCGAAAGGAAATCGGCTTTGACGGGTGCCTGATGAGCGATGATATTTCCATGAAGGCGCTTGGCGAGACGTATTTTGAACGCTCAAGGAAGATCATTGAGGCCGGGTGTGACATCGTCCTGCATTGCAACGGCGACATGAATGAGATGACTGCCGTTGCCGAGGCGGTTCCGGAGCTGGCAGGTGTATCCGCGATCAGGTGCGCTGACGCTCTGAAGGGTTGGAAAGCGCCGGAGCCCGGATTTGACAAAAGCGTTGCCTGGGACGAATTTCGCGCACTAACCGGGGTGCATGGCGTGTAACCGGAGCTGGAATGGCAGAATTGGAAACCCAGAGACAGATTGCCGAGGATGGATCGTTTGACCTCCTGAGCTCCGTCAATTCTGTAGAGCAGCGCGCGACCTCGGATCCTCAACTCGTTGTCGATGTGGATGGCTTCGAAGGGCCGCTGGATTTGCTGCTCGGTCTTGCACGCACGCAAAAAGTGGACTTGGCGCGAATATCAATCCTCGACCTCGTTGAGCAATATCTTGAATTTGTCGCCGAAGCGCGGCGCATGCGGCTGGAGCTGGCAGCAGACTATCTTGTGATGGCGGCCTGGCTGGCATTCCTGAAGTCGAAGCTGCTGCTGCCGGAACAAAAGGATGAGGACGAACCGACGGGTGAGGAGCTTGCAGCAGCCCTTGCATTCAGGTTGCGCCGTCTTGAGGCAATGCGTGAAGTGTCCGGCAAGCTGTTGAACAGGAACCGCCAGGGACGCGAGGTCTTTCATCGCGGTGCCCCGGAAACCATGTCCGTTCAGCACAAGAGTATCTGGGAAGCCTCCATCTACGATCTCTTGTCTGCCTATGCGACGCAACGTCAGAGGCAGTCTGTCACGTCGGTTCGGGTCCTAAAGAGGACCGTATGGTCCCTACAGGAGGCACGCGAGCTTTTGACCAAGCTTGTTGGCCGTGTCAGTGAGTGGGCACCTCTCAACGCCTATCTGCGTGACTATCTCTACGACAACAAGGACTGGGCGACCGTGGTCGCCAGCTCGTTTTCCGCAAGCCTGGAAATGGTCAGGGAAGGGCAGGTGGAGATCCGCCAGGGAGAGGCGTTCTCGCCGGTCTATATACGCTCGATCGTAAAGGATGCGGACGATGACGTCTGAGCCCGAACGAGACGACGAAACCGTTGTGTTGAAGGCCGGCTCGTCCGAAGCAATCAATGATCTGTCCGGCTTACGCATGGTCGAAGCCCTGCTTTTCGCCTCGTCTGATCCCTTGTCGCTCGAAGAACTGACGCTGCGCGTGCCGGAGGGGACCGATGTCCTCGGGCTTCTGGAGCAGTTGCAAAAACTCTATGCGCCGCGGGGCGTCAATCTCGTCAGGGTCGCAGGCAAGTGGTGTTTCAGGACGGCGGAAGATCTGGCCTACCTGATGCACCGCAATGTTGAAGAACAGCGCAAACTGTCGCGCGCAGCTTTGGAGACACTCGCAATCATCGCGTATCACCAACCCGTTACGCGCGCCGAGATCGAGGAAATTCGGGGCGTTTCGACGTCCAAGGGCACACTGGATGTGTTGCTGGAGACCACCTGGATCCGCATGCGAGGACGCCGTCGGACCCCTGGGCGTCCGGTTACCTATGGCACCAGCGAGCAGTTCCTGGTTCATTTCGGCCTGGAAAGCGTCAAGGATCTGCCGGGTCTTGAAGAGTTGAAAGGGGCCGGATTGCTGGACAGCGCGGTCCCGGCTTCGTTTGCAGTTCCGACACCCAATGACGATGTGACTTTGACCGAAGACGAAGATCCTTTAGAAGACGGGTCTCTCTTTGGTGAAGATGCGGATGACCCCGCAGGAGCTTGATGTCACAGGAAGATACGTCACCTAACTCAAAAGGTCTCGGGAATTCACTCGACTGGGGCGCGCGGGGAACGGCGAGCGCGACCATCGCTGCCGGCCTGGTGTTTGAAAACATCTCGCATGACTACGATGGTGTCGCATCGGTCCGGGACTTGAGCCTGTCGATTTCTCCTGGTGAAATACTGTGCCTCATTGGCCATTCCGGATGTGGCAAGACAACACTGATGCGGATCGCCGCCGGTGTTGAGAGGCAAAGCCGCGGCAAAGTGCTCATCAACGGCAGGGAAATCGCCGGGGACGCCGTATTCCTGCCCCCGGAGAAACGCGGCGTTGGTCTGATGTTCCAGGACTATGCGCTCTTCCCGCATATGAGCATCCTTGCAAATGTGATGTTCGGCCTGACGGGACTGCCAAAAAAAGAAGCCGAGACGGCTGCGTTGTCGGCACTGGGTCGCGTCGGTCTTGCCGACTATGCGGCCGACTTTCCCCATGCACTGTCCGGTGGTGAGCAACAAAGGGTTGCCCTTGCCCGTGCGCTTGTGCCGCGCCCGGGTATCCTGCTGATGGATGAACCCTTCTCGGGCCTGGACAAACGCTTGCGCGACAATGTTCGCGATCGGACACTCGACGTAATCCGCGAAACCCGCGCCACCTGCATCATCGTAACGCATGATCCGGAAGAGGCGATGCGCATGGGTGACAGGATTGCGCTTATGCGAAGAGGCCGGCTGGTGCAACACGGACCGGCGGCAGAACTCTATAACGATCCTGTAGATCTGTTTGCAGCACGTTTTTTCTCTGAAGTGAATCAGGTTGAGGGAAGGGTGACCTCAGCCGGTGTTGAAACGCCGCTCGGAGTGGTGAAATCAAACGGTGCTGCGCAGAACGAAAAAGTCGATGTCTGCATAAGGCCGCAGGGGATCTGCCTGAACAAGGCCGGATTGTGCGGCGTTCCGGGCCGAATTGTCTCAAAAAGGTTTGTCGGTGAAGTCGATCTCCTGTCGATTGTCATTGATGGTCTCGACCATCCACTGAAGGCCAGGGTGCGCGCCGGCAGCGCCTGGGAGCCTGGAATGGACGTCGCAGTCGATGCTGATCCAAAGGATGTGCTTGTTTTTTCGCGCAAGGAGTCCCAAGTCTAGGCCAAAGGATGTTCAATTAGAATCGATTGAACCTTCAAAAGTTGATCGGCTTCACTTATGGGACCGTACTCTGAGACACAAATCCGGCCCGATTTGTCATCATTCTGTCTAAGAGCGGAAAATGTTCTTCAGGTGTATGTTGCAGGGTCAGGACCGTTTTTGTACAAGGGCCGTAGGGCTTTAAAGCCAATTATCAGGAGTTTGGCGTATGGGCATTAGTATTTGGCAGATCTTGATCATCGCAGTGGTGGTGGTTCTGCTGTTCGGACGTGGCAAGATTTCCGAACTTATGGGCGATGTTGCCAAGGGAATCAAAAGCTTCAAAAAGGGCATGGCCGAAGACGACACTGCCGACGCTCCGAAGACCATCGATCATCAGGCCGGCGACGCAGCACCGTCTGCGAAAGCTGAAGATCAGACCAAGGCGAGCTGATCTTAATCTGCATCGCGTCTCCTTAAGGGACGAGAGTTCTCATGTTCGATATCGGCTGGACCGAACTCATGGTGATTGCGTGTATTGCAATCATCGTCGTAGGGCCAAAAGACCTTCCGCGCATGTTGCGCACGCTTGGGCAGACACTGGGAAAAATGCGGCGCATGTCGCGTGAATTCCAGTCGACGTTCAACGATGCCTTGCGTGAGGCAGAGCAGCAGGCCGATATTGCCGACATGAAGAAGCAGGTCGAGGATGCGGCGAACTTCAACCCATTGGGTGATCTGAAGAAATCGATCGAGGAAGACGCGGCACAGAAAGCGTCACGACCGATGACGACGAAGCCTGCTTCGGCTCAGTCGGAAACAGCCTCCGAGGAAGCAAAACCGGTCGAGAGCGCAAAAGCGCCGGCAGAAGAGCCGCCCGCGCCTCCACAGGACAAAGCTGCGGACAAACCGGACAAGAAACCGGCGACGGAAGACGTGAAGGCATGAGCCAGGAAGATATCGACGCTTCAAAAGCGCCCTTGATCGAACATCTGATAGAGTTGCGCCAGCGGCTTATCTGGTCGATTGCCGCTATCCTGGTCATGTTTGTGGTCTGCTTCTATTTTGCGCAGGACATCTACAATGTCCTGACGATCCCTTACCTGAGAGCGGTCGGTGAGGGGCACCCCGTGGAGATGATCTTCACAGCCCCCCAGGAATGGTTTTTCACCCAGTTGAAACTGGCGCTGTTTGGCGCGCTGTTTCTGGCCTTTCCGGTGATCGCCAGCCAGATCTACATGTTTGTCGCGCCTGGCCTCTACAAGAACGAGCGTGGCGCATTCTTGCCGTTCTTGATCGCAACGCCGATCCTGTTTCTGATTGGCGCGTGTCTTGTGTATTTCCTCGTCATGCCGATGGCGATGGGATTCTTCTTGTCACAGGAGCAGCTTCCCGGAGAAGGACAGGTCGCAATTCAGCATCTGGCCAAGGTCAGCGAGTATCTCGGGCTGATCATGATCCTGATCTTTGCGTTCGGCCTGGTGTTCCAGCTTCCGGTTGTCCTGACCCTTATGGGCCGGGCTGGCTTGGTCTCATCCGAGGATCTGAAGAAAAAACGCAAATACGCGATCGTTGGCGCATTTGCAGCTGCTGCAATTTTGACACCCCCCGATCCGATCTCGCAGATCGGTCTTGCGCTCCCAACGCTGCTTCTCTACGAAGTCTCCATTCTGTCGGTGAGGCTGGTTGAACGCCAGAGAGCGCAGCGAGAAGCTGAACGTGAAGCGGAAGACGCAACGGCTTAGCCGGTTTTCCATCGCGTCCGATTGCCTCCCGGCGGAATGAAGTGACAACGACCGTCGTTCGGGAAGCGAAGATGTTTGATATTAAGTGGATACGGGAAAACGCAGACGCCTTTGACCAGGCATTGGCAAAACGGGGTTTTGAGGCCTCCGCTGCCAGGCTGATCGCGCTGGATGATTCCCGTCGCTCCCATATCACCAAGCTTCAGGAAGCGCAGGAACGGCGCAATGCAGCCTCCAAGGAAATCGGCAAGGCCAAAGGCTCGGGCGATGACGCCCGGGCGCAAGAGCTGATTGACGAAGTCGCTCAGATCAAGGCGTTCATCCAGTCGGGCGAAGAAGAAGAGCGCAAGCTGAATGCGGATCTGGAGACGGCAATGGCCGTTATTCCGAACCTGCCGCATGACGACGTTCCTGTCGGCGAAGACGAGAGCGACAACACGCTTTACCGGACGCATGGCGAAAAACCGGTCTTTTCGTTCAACGAGCATCCGAAAGAGCATTTCGAACTTGGTGAAGCCCTCGGCGACATGGATTTCGGAACAGCTGCCAAGCTGTCCGGGTCGCGTTTTGTGCTTTTGAAGGGACAGATCGCAAGACTTGAAAGAGCCCTTGGCCAGTTCATGATCGATCTGCACACGCAGGAAAACGGCTATACCGAAGTATCGCCGCCGCTGCTGGTGCATTCCGATCCGCTTTACGGTACAGGCCAATTGCCGAAATTTGAGGAAGATCTCTTCAAGACCACGACGGATCATTACCTGATCCCGACGGCAGAAGTTCCGCTGACCAACCTGGTGGCCGGTGAAATCGTTCCTCAGGACAGCTTGCCGCTGCGCGTGACCGCGCTGACATACTGTTTCCGCTCTGAAGCCGGTTCTGCCGGACGCGACACGCGCGGAATGCTTCGCCAACATCAGTTTCAGAAATGCGAATTGGTCTCCGTGACGACACCGGACGAGTCGCTGAATGAGCTGGAACGCATGTTGAACTGTGCGGAGATGGTTTTGCAGCTGCTTGGTCTGCACTACCGCGTCATGACGCTATGTACCGGCGACATGGGATTCGGTGCCCGCAAGACCTACGACATTGAAGTCTGGCTGCCAGGCCAAAATGCCTATCGCGAAATCTCGTCCTGTTCTGTTTGCGGTGACTTTCAGGCGCGGCGAATGAATGCGCGCTATCGACCCACGGACAGCAAGCAACCTGTTCACGTGCATACGCTGAACGGCTCGGGGATTGCAGTCGGCCGTGCGCTCATTGCTGTCCTTGAAAACTACCAGAACGGTGACGGCTCGGTGACGGTTCCGGAAGCTCTGCGGTCCTATATGGGCGGGCTGGAGCGAATCGGTTAGGCGCACGGGGCACCGGTTCAGCAGAAGAAAAGTGGCTTTGGGCGGCAGAAGCATTTCGTGCCGCCCGGATCTCATGTCGCAACGGCCATGACTGGTCAAACGCAAACTTTGAACTGATTTCGCAGGAGGCAGGGGTTCCATGCGCATCTTGATCACCAACGATGACGGCATTCACTCTCCGGGCTTGGCGGCACTGGAAAGAATTGCCCGGACGCTTTCCGATGATGTGTGGGTGATCGCGCCCGAGACAGACCAGAGTGGTGTCGCCCATTCACTTACGCTCAGTGATCCGCTTCGCTTGCGTGCCATTGATGAACGGCATTTCGCATTGAAAGGGACCCCAACGGACTGCGTCATCATGGGGGTTCACAAAGTAATGCCGGAACGGCCGGATCTGGTCCTTTCAGGCATAAACCGCGGACAGAACCTTGCAGAAGACGTCACCTATTCAGGCACCGTTGCAGGTGCGATGGAAGGTGCGATCCTTGGCATTCGGTCAATTGCAGTTTCCCAGGCTTACAATTGGGATGTGAAAGCAGAGCCGAACTTTTCTGTAGCGGAGACACACGCGCCAGAGCTCTTCGCCAAGCTGATCGAGTTTCCCCTGCCGCCATACTCCCTGATCAACGTCAATTTTCCTGCCTGCGATCCCGATTCGGTCAAAGGCACAAAGGTCACGGTCCAGGGGCATCACGAACAGAGCGGGCTTTCCATTGACGAGCGCCAGGACGGCCGCGGTTATCCCTATTACTGGCTGCGTTTCCGTGAGCGCGGCAAATCGGTTCTTGATAATTCGGACCTTCAGGCGATTGCGGATGGATATGTGTCTGTTTCACCGCTACGCATAGATCTGACGGCCCACGATCTGGTGAGTGATTTGGCTGGGGCGCTCAAGTAACCCTTGTTGGGAGTATTGCATGGCCGGTTTGCCACCCGGCGAAGAACGCACGGAGTTTTCGTCCGCACTGCCAGATGAGGCGGAAGCGCGGGCAGCGCTTGTACTCGCGTTGCGGCGGCAGGGTATTGGTGCTCGCGATGTCCTGTCGGCGATGGAGAGGGTCCCAAGACGGCTCTTTCTGCCCGCACGGCACCATGGCCTTGCCTACGAAGACGTGGTCCTTCCGATTGAGTGCGGCCAGACTGTATCGTCGCCCACTCTTGTTGCATCCACTATCCAGGCGCTTTCGCTCTCGGCCAACCATTCAGTGCTCGAGATTGGCACCGGGTCGGGTTATCAGGCGGCTGTCATGTCCCATCTGGCAGCGCGGGTAGCAACGTTGGACCGGTTTGCGACCCTGACGGATCTGGCGCAAAGACGCTTTGCAGCACTTAAACTGCAAAACATTTTTGCGCGGCAAGCAGACGGCCTTGAAGGCCTGAAACAAAAAGGCCCGTTTGATCGCATTGTCGTAACTGCCGCCATTGAGGCCATTCCGGACAATTGGGTGCAGCAGCTCAAGCCCGGCGGAATTCTGGTTGCCCCCGTCGGCCAGGCCAATCAACCCCAGTCACTGATCCGATTCGTCAAAACAGAAAGCGTGATGACCGCCGAAACGCTGATGCCGATCCGAACCGTCATGTTGCGACCCGGCGTTGCACTGAAGCTCTGACCACAACACTGCACTTGCTGGACGTCCGGAGGCGCGAATCTGCGGCGCCGATTCCGCGCGCGATTTACTATGTTCGGCTCGGCCAGAAACGCAGCGTGGCAGGAACATGTAGAGAAAAAGGCCGAATTCGGGGCAATCTCCGGTCGTCTTTAGTCTTTATAAACCTTACTGGCGTCTACTCTTAACCATAACAGCCATTGTTAGCGGTATGAGTTAGGCGATGAAAAAGCGGATGCGTACCCTCCGCGGGGACCTACTGGGCAAAGCGGCAACTGTATCACTGGTCGCAGCATTACTTGCAGGATGCTCCAGCGCGGTCGAGCGTTTCGGTGAACCACCATATTATACGGGTAATACCGAAAATCAGCGTGAGATACTGAACGGCGCAACACCACAGCCAAGCTATCAGGATATAGCGAACGGCCCGGGTGGCACGCCTGCCGGACTTCCGGCTTCCAGTTCGGCACCTGTGACAACCGGTTCGATCTCGAACAAGCCTGCAGCGATCCAATCGGCTCCGTTGCCAGCGCCGACCCAGACCGCTTCGTCAGCCCGAAAAGCACCGGTCCAGACGACGCCTGTAGCGACCTTGCCGGCACCTGAAACGGTCTCGAGTGCGAATGGAAAAAGCTGGAAGGGGTGGACCTCTGCCGGCGGGACGCGGGTTCAGGTCCGCCAGGGCGACACTTTGAACTCGATCGCGCGCAGATACGGTGTTCCCGTTCAGGCGCTGGCTTCGGTGAACGGCATCGGGAACGCCAATCAGGTCCGACCGGGCCAAAGCCTCGTTATTCCAACCTACGTCTACTCCGACCGCAACGGCCTTGCCAGTGCGACGGAAGGAGAAAACGGTAAGGTGAGACTGCCAAGCGCAGGCGGAAACGGCCGGGTTGTCACCGGATCGATTTCCACGAATTCCGGATCGGCTCCAAGCCCGGATCGCAAACCTTTCAAGCAGCAGACTTTTGCTGAGATCAGCACGTCCGAGACAGTTGTCCAGGAAACAGAAGTAATCCAGGTCAGTGCGCTCCCCAAGCGCAAGCCCGCAGTCGGCCAGCGTCCGCTCATCACGGCATCGACAAGTTCGAAACCCACGACTGCGACGCAGCCGTCAGCTGCTCCGAGTGCACCGGTTCAGTTGGCTTCGCTGCCTAGTCCCGCGCTGACCCAGGAGCCGCGTCCGACCGAACCGATCAAAACACCCTCCGTTGCGAGCGTTCAGGAAGACGTTGAAGTCTCGAGCGAAAAATTTCGCTGGCCGGTCCGCGGACGGATAATTTCAGATTTTGGTACAAAGCCGGGCGGCGGCAAGAATGAAGGTGTAAATCTCGCGGTGCCGGAAGGAACTCCCGTCAAGGCGGCTGGCGACGGGACGGTCATCTATTCAGGAAACGAACTGAAAGGTTACGGCAACCTGGTTCTGGTGCGCCATAGTGAAGGTTGGGTGTCGGCATACGCTCATAACAGCGAGCTGAAGGTCAAGCGTGGCGACAAGATCCGCCGCGGTGACGTGATTGGCCTTGCCGGCGCAACCGGTTCGGTCAGCCAGCCCCAGGTTCACTTCGAATTGCGCAAGGGCAACAAGCCTGTCGACCCACTGAAACACCTGCCGCAGCGCTGACGAGCGGCAACACACACTCCGAAAAACCCGGCAATTCGCCGGGTTTTTTGTTTCAGGAAAGCGACTTGCCGAGCCGTCCAGCCAGATCCTGAATAAACTGGTAGGCGACACGGCCTGAACGGCTGCCTCGGGTGGTCGCCCATTCAAGGGCTTGGGCGCGCAGATCATCTTCGGGGAGGCCCAGATCATAAAAGTCCGCATAGCCTCGAACCATTTCCAGATAATCATCCTGGCTGCACTTGTGGAAGCCAAGCCATAGTCCGAACCGGTCGGAGAGGGAGACCTTTTCTTCAACCGCTTCTGCCGGATTGATCGCGGTTGATCGTTCGTTCTCAATCATGTCCCGCGGCAGCAGATGCCTGCGGTTGGACGTCGCGTAGAAGATCACGTTCTCGGGGCGCCCTTCAATGCCGCCTTCCAGAACCGCCTTGAGGGATTTGTAGGAAGTGTCGTCGTTGTCGAAACTCAGATCGTCGCAAAATACGATGAAGCGGTAAGGCGCGTTCCGGATCACTGACATGAGTTTCGGCAGGGATTCGATGTCTTCCCGGTGAATTTCGATCAGTTTCAGCTCGCCTGCTGCAGGATCGCGATTGATGGCTGCGTGGGCGGCCTTGACCAGAGAGGACTTGCCCATCCCGCGCGCACCCCACAAAAGCGCATTGTTGGCAGGAAGGCCGTCTGCAAACCGCCGTGTGTTGTCGAGAAGAAGATCGCGCACATGAGACACCGCGCATAAGAGCTCGATATCGACCCTGTTGACCTTTTCGATCGGAAGGAGATTGCCAGGCTCGGGGGTCCAGACAAAGGCATCGGCGGCCTGCCAGTCCGGGTCGCTGGCACTCGCGGGAACGGCGCGGCTGATCAGGTCGATCAGGGTGTCGAGTTTGGCGTTTAAAGCGGCAAGATTGTTTTGCTCACTCATAATTCTTGCAACCCCTGTTAAAAAGGCCCATGTGAGGCCGTAGCGGCTATTAAGGTGCAGGGTTTGGTCGCGGTTGAGACGAAAACCGCTTGATAAAAGCGGCGAAGATTCCGAAAGGGGGTGCCCTTTCAACACTTCGCCACGACAGAAACCTTGGCTTCAATAGACGCTAAAACATGTTGCGCGACCAGTAGCATGGGGCAGGTAACTCGAAAACGTCAGTTATTCCCATACCGGTACGCCGGAATCGGCTTGCAAAAGCTTGAAATGAGGCGCGCCGCCGTTATAGTCCGCGCACCAGAATTCAGAGCGTTTTGTTGGCGGGCCATGTGGCTCGTCGATTCTTGAAAACGCCCCTTAGGAGAGTTGAATGTTGATCACCCCAGCCTATGCGCAGTCTGCCGGAGCAGCAGGTCCAGGCTTCCTGATTCAAATCCTGCCGTTCGTGGCGATTTTTGCGATCATGTACTTCCTGATCATCCGGCCGCAGCGCCAGCGCATGAAACAGCATCAGGAAATGGTCGCCAATCTGCGCCGCGGTGACACCATTGTGACCACTGGTGGGATTATCGGCAAAGTATCGAAGGTGGTAGACGATAGCGAACTACAGGTGGAATTGTCCGAAGGCGTCAAAGTACGCCTGGTACGGTCCATGGTTCAGGAAGTGCGTTCGAAGTCCGAGCCGGCCAAAGACAATTCCTGACGGGGCACCTGAACCGCATCGATCTATCCGCCGGGCCGGTTTGCCATCGGCCTGGCTGCTTTTAAGGCTCTGTTATGCTTCATTTCGCCCGCTGGAAAATCGTGCTGATCGTGCTTGTGGTCGCTGCAGGCATCATCACGACCCTGCCGAATTTCTTTTCCGCCAAGCAACTTGAAAGCTGGCCGGACTTCCTGCCGAAAAACCAGATGGTTCTGGGTCTCGATCTGAGGGGTGGTGCCTATCTGCTCTACGAGATCGACAAGCAGGATTACATCACCAACCGCATGAAAGCGCTGGTGAGCGATATCCGGACCACGCTCCGGGAAGACCCGAGGATCGGATATACCGGACTGGGTGAGCAAGGTGACGGCGCACAGGTTCGCATTCGTGACCTGACGCGCCTGGCCGAGGCAGAAGAGCGGCTTGAGCCCCTGGTCAATCCGCTGGTGTCCAGCATTTTCGGCGGCCAACAGGTCAACGAATTCGAAATGACGGTCAATGACGACGGGCTCATTCGGTTCACCTACACCGAACAGGGCCTTGAAGACCGGATGACCAATATCGTCCAGCAGTCAATTGAGGTGATCCGGCGCCGCGTCGATGAACTCGGCACGACGGAACCGAGCATTCAGCGCCAGGGTGCTGAAAGAATTCTTGTGGAAGCGCCGGGCGAAGACGATCCTGAACGTCTCAAAGCGGTGATCGGCAGAACGGCGAAGCTGACGTTCCACATGGTCGACACCTCCATGACCGGTGAGCAGGCCCTGCAGAGCCGTCCACCTATTGGCACCGTGGTGGTTATGTCGCAGGATGATCCGCCGTTCCCATACCTGCTGGAAGAAGTTCCGCTCCTTGAGGGCTCTGATCTTGTCGACGCCCAGGTGAGTTTTGATCAGCGCACCAATGAACCGGTGGTCAATTTCCGCTTCAACCAGTCGGGCGCGCGTAAATTTGCGCAAATCACAACGCAAAACGTAAACCGGCCGTTCGCGATCGTACTCGATGACGAAGTTATCTCAGCGCCAGTTATTCGGGAGCCGATCACCGGTGGTTCGGGTCAGATTTCGGGAGACTTTACCGTTGAAGGCGCAAACGATCTTGCAGTTCTCCTGCGGGCCGGTGCGTTGCCTGCGAAGTTGACGGTTATTGAAGAACGCTCGATCGGGCCGGGTCTTGGAGCCGATTCCATCGAGGCCGGACAACTTGCCTCCATCATCGCAGGCGCTGCCGTGATCGTTTTCATGATCCTTGCCTACGGCAGGTTCGGTATCATCGCCGACCTTGCGCTAACGGCCAACATCTTCCTCATATTTGGCGCTCTGACGGTTCTGCAGGCGACGCTGACCCTGCCGGGGATCGCGGGCATTGTGCTCACGATCGGTATGGCGGTTGATGCCAACGTTCTGATTTTTGAGCGAATACGGGAAGAATCGCGTGCGGGCCGATCCGTGATTTCGGCCATTGATGCCGGTTACAGCCGCGCGCTCGGCACAATTCTTGACGCCAACATCACGACGCTGATTGCGGCTGTCATTCTGTTCCAACTCGGATCCGGACCCGTGAAAGGCTTTGCCGTCACGCTGGCGATCGGTATCTTCACCACCGTTTTCTCGGCCTTCACGTTCAGCCGGTTGCTGGTGTCGCTATGGATACGACACCGCCGCCCGTCCGAACTGCCGATCTGATCCGGGAGAAAAAAATGCTGCTAAGACTTGTTCCGGACAACACCAAGATCAAATTCATGTGGCTGCGCAAGGCCAGCTTTCCGCTGTCCATCGTGCTCGTGATTGCGTCCCTGGCCGGTTTCTTCACCGTTGGTTTGAACTACGGCATCGACTTCAAGGGCGGTACCATCATCGAAATCAAGACCGATGGCCCGGCTGATATCGGCGCCATCAGATCTGAGCTTTCCACTCTCAATCTGGGCGATGTCCAGGTCCAGGAATTCGGCGCGTCTGACGATATCCTCATTCGTGTCGAGGAACAGCCGGGCGGAGAGACGGCGCAACAGTCGGTCGTTGCCAAAGTGAGAACGATTTTCGCCGATGACAATGTCGATTTCCGCCGAGTCGAAGTGGTCGGGCCGCGCGTGTCCGGGGAGTTGGCGCGGGCAGGGGCGCTTGCCGTTGCCGCCTCGCTGTTTGCGATCCTGATCTACATCTGGTTCCGCTTCGAGTGGCAATTCGCGATTGGTGCGATCCTGACAACGGCAAACGACGTTGTCATAACGATCGGATTGTTCGTCCTGCTTCAACTCGATTTTTCCCTTTCGAGCATCGCGGCCGTCCTGACGATTATCGGGTATTCACTCAATGATACCGTGGTGGTGTATGACCGGATCCGCGAAAACCTGCGAAAATACAAGAAACGACCGCTGACAGACATCCTGGATCAGTCGATCAACGAAACCCTGTCCCGGACGACAATGACCTCTGTCACCACGTTGCTGGCGCTGATTGCGCTTTATGTCTTCGGTGGTGAAGTCATTCAGTCCTTCACGCTCGCCATGATCTTCGGGATTATCATCGGTACCTATTCCTCGATTTTCCTGGCTGCACCTTTCCTGATTCTGCTCAAGCTTCGTCCGGACGCCCTGTCTTCCAAGGACGGAGACGATGAAAAGGGTGCCAAGGCGAACGCCACGGTCTGAAGGATAGGTCGGGATGGAAATCCGGGACGCGCATTTTCCGGGGCGGGCGCCGCTGGATGCCTATGGCAATGGCGGCTTCCGCTTCGCGAACATGTCCCACCGCGGATCGATTCTGTGCGTTCCAAGCGGCATCTACGGTTGGAACATATCTGGTCCTGCCGAGTTCAGCGAATTGGCCTTTCAGCGTGTTTTTGAAGAGCAGCCGGACATTGAAGTTCTACTGGTTGGAACGGGCACGGATTTGCATCCGCTTGCGGCGGATCTGAAAGACCGTTTCCGGGAAGCGAATATCTTGGCGGACCCGATGTCTACCGGAGCTGCAGTGCGCACCTTCAATGTGCTCTTGTCCGAAGACAGGGCGGTCGCTGCAGCTCTTTTGGCGGTGGACTGAACCGGAAAGCGAACCATATGGGCGATCATGACCACTGATTTTGATCATGCCGCCGACGTTGTGCGCCAATATGACAAGGACCGGTATCTGAGTGCGTTGCTGGCGCCGCAGACGCACCGTCCGGCGTTGCTCGCGCTTTATGCATATAACACCGAGATTGCCCGGGTCCGGGAGATTGTGTCCGAGCCGCTGCCGGGTGAGGTCCGTCTTCAGTGGTGGCGAGATCTGCTGGAAGGCACCGAACACGGCACGGCTGCTGGAAATCCTGTCGCAAGTGCGCTGCTGCAAAGCATTGAGACTTACAAGTTGCCGCGTCGGGCGCTCGTTGCCATGGCTGAAGCCCGGATCTTCGATCTCTACGACGATCCGATGCCCAGTTTGAACGATCTGGAAGGCTATGCCGGGGAAACCGTTTCCGGGCTAATCCAGCTGGCCTGCCTTGTCCTGAACGAAGGCAAGGATGCCGGGACGGCCACGGCAGCAGGTCACGCAGGGGTTGCCTACTGCCTGACTGGACTGATGCGCGCATTGCCTTGGCACGCCTCCAGGCGGCAACTGTTTTTGCCCCGTGACGTGATCGAGCGGCATGGTCTTGATCCGGAAAGTCTGTTTAGGGGCGAAACCACCCCGCAGTTGAAGGCCGTGCTCAAGGAAATGCGTGAGCATGTACGCCATCACCTCGGGCGCGTCGGCGATTTCGCAAATCAGGTGCCCGAGAAATGTCAAAACGCATTTCTGCCGCTTGTCCTGGTGAAACCATTCTTGACGAAACTCGAAGCTGAGGGGTTCGATCCCTTACGTCAGGCGGCTGAGATATCCCAATTGCGCCGCCAATGGTTGCTCTGGCGCGCATCGGGACAGATATTCAAGAGCCTCTGACGGCCACTACAAGCCTATTCAGCGGCAAGTTTTTGCAGGCCGAGATCGGACATCCAGGCAGCAAAATCCACCTTCGCCCGGTCGGTCATGGCGCGTTTCTTCGCCTTTGCCTTCTCTTTGCCTTTCAAACGTTTGCCGTCTTCGCCCGTTTTGGGAGCCTCGACCGGCGGAAACAGACCGAAATTCACGTTCATCGGTTGAAAGGAACCCGGTTTGCCGGCGCCGTCGTTGCGTGAAATATGGCCGCCGGTAATGTGCCCCAGGAGGGCCCCCATGGCCGTTGTTTCCGGTGGCGCAATGATCTCCCGGCCGGACGTTTCCATGACGGTGAAGATCCCGGCAAGACACCCGACACTGGCTGATTCAACGTAGCCTTCGCATCCTGTGATCTGGCCCGCAAAGCGTAGTCTGGGATCTGCTTTCAGCCGAAGCGAACCGTCCAGCACTTTTGGTGAGTTCAGGAAAGTGTTGCGGTGCAAGCCGCCAAGACGTGCGAACTGGGCACTTTCGAGGCCAGGGATCATGCGGAAAATATCCGCCTGTGCGCCATATTTCAGCTTCGTCTGAAAGCCGACCATGTTGTAGAGCGTTCCAAGCGCATTGTCCTGTCGAAGCTGGACAACGGCATAGGGCTTTATGTCCGGTTCGTGCGCATTGGTCAGTCCCATCGGCTTCATCGGTCCGTGGCGGAGGGTTTCGCGGCCCCTGGACGCCATGATTTCAATCGGCAGGCAGCCATCGAAATAAGGCGTATTGGCTTCCCATTCCTTGAAATCGGCGGTATCGCCGGCGAGCAAAGCGTCGATAAAGGCCTCATATTGATCGCGGTTCATCGGACAATTGAGGTAGTCCTTGCCAGTGCCGCCGGGACCGACCTTGTCGTAACGGGACTGAAACCAGGCCTTGTTCAGGTCAATGGACTCGAAATGGACGATTGGTGCAATCGCATCGAAAAAAGCAAGGGCATCTTCTCCGCTCTTTTCCAGAACGGCATTTGACAGGGCCGGCGACGTGAGCGGACCGGTCGCGATGATCACCTTGTCCCACTCGCTCGGTGGAAGCCCCGCAATCTCTCCACGCTCCAGCGTGATATTGGGATGCTGTGTCAGGGCCTCCGTCACTGCGTCGGAAAATCCGTCGCGGTCGACGGCTAGAGCGCTACCGGCCGGAACCTGGTGCGCATCGGCGCACGCCATTATCAGAGACCCGAGTTGCCGCAATTCGTGGTGGATGAGACCGACAGCATTTTGCTCGGAGTCGTCGGAGCGGAAGGAGTTGGAACAGACCAGTTCGGCCAGACCATCAGTCTGATGAGCGTCGGTTTTGCGAACCGGACGCATTTCGTGAAGAACGACCGTCAGTCCTGCCTGGGCCATCTGCCACGCGGCTTCGGATCCGGCCAAGCCGCCGCCAATAACGTGGATGGGGGTCATGCATATTCCCTGGAATTGATGCGGACCACCTCGGAACGGCAGGCTCCAGATAGTCCCGTCAGTTTCTGATGCCCTGATTACAGGCTCCGGCTAGTGTCCGCAATGTTTTCGGTGCCTGCAGCACCTCGGGAGCCCCGCAATCCGGGAAGAAATCCAAGGCGTCAGACGGCAACAATAAGCTGTGTTTGACAAAAACCGGGCAGGTAGAGCGATAAGCCGTGCCATGGCAGAAGGTGCTTGCAGGTTTGAGCCATCGATCTCGGTTTCCCTGTCCAGCGACAGGTCAAAAAAAAACGCCTGCCGGTGGGAGGAGGTACCGGCAAGCGTTTTTTGGGGCTCTGCCAAAGTCTGGCAGAGTATATGCAGTCAGAAGGCTGGGAGGAGAACGCCTTCAGACCACCAAGCTTTGAGTTACTTCACAGACTGACGTGCGTACCGAGCGATGTCGGAGCGGGCGATGCCCAGGTCGTCCAGTTCGCGGTTGCTCAGGTTGGACAGCTCGTCATAAGTCTGACGGAAGCGTTTCCAGTTGTTGAATTTGCGTACAACGTTATCGATCATGGTTTAGGCCTTTCGCTATCTCATGGCCATGGCACCGCGGATCGGCGTCTGGCCCGTTCGTTTCTTACAAACGGAATATAGGAAAATTGTGCGCTGCGAGGTAGTGAGAAAATTGCGAGGCAGATATGCAAAAAGCGCAATTCACCAGATAGTTAATGGATGTATCTGCATTGAATGCATATCAGAAATGCGAAATGAAACATCAATATCTCGCAAGTGCGAGATAGGCGCTGTCGAGGTTCGAATTGTAAAGGAGATGGGGGAGCCAAGGGCTGAACAAACGAACGCCCGCCAGTGGGAGGAGGTACTGGCGGGCGTCGTTTCGACGTGGCAGGGCTGGGAGGAGGATGCCCTGCGTGTCACACGTCCTTAGGCTGGGAGGAGGTTGCCCTTGGACGCGATCTCTGAATTTCTTAGCCGTTCAATCCACGGCGAGCGACGAACTTGATGTCGCTGGGGCTAATGCCAAGGTCCTGGAGTTCACGCGCCGACAGACGGGACAATTCGTCAACCGCACGGCGGTAATTTACCCAGGCGCTGTATTTTTTACGCGCAGTGTCAAACATCTTCTTCTTCCTTATGCGGCAGCGTTTTTCGCCATCCGCGTCGTTGTTGATTTCTTATATAATTCACCATCTGAAATAAAAGAAGTGCCAGAAGCGCATGACAGACATGCAATTGGTGCAATGCAATAAACTTTATGTGATGAAGGCTTTTAAAATAACCGAAAGGTACGAAAAAACAGTGCGCTGCACATGTAAGTGCAGCGCATATAAAATCAAGAGTATGGTTGGTATCCGCTACTCGGCAGCGTCTGGCGCTCTTTGCGGGCGGCGTTGCAAAAGTTCGCCGAGAAACTGGCCCGTATAGCTTCCAGAAATCTCGGCAACGTCCTCTGGCCGTCCGGTTGCAACCACGGTACCGCCACCGTCTCCGCCTTCCGGGCCGAGATCGATGATCCAGTCCGCCGTCTTGATGACTTCGAGATTGTGTTCGATCACAAGAACGGTGTTGCCCTGATCGACCAGCTCGTGAAGAACGTCAAGCAGTTTGGCAACGTCATGGAAATGCAAACCCGTTGTGGGTTCATCCAGAATATAGAGGGTTCGGCCTGTCGAACGTTTTGAGAGTTCCTTTGCCAGCTTGACGCGCTGTGCCTCGCCGCCCGAAAGCGTCGTCGCCTGTTGACCGACCTTGATGTAACCGAGGCCGACCCTCGCAAGCGTTTCCATCTTGTCGCGCACCGCTGGAACAGCAGAAAAGAACTCAGCAGCTTCTTCGACTGTCATATCGAGCACGTCAGCGATGGATTTTCCCTTGAATTCCACCTCAAGCGTTTCGCGATTGTAGCGTTTTCCCTTGCAGACGTCGCAGGTCACATAAACGTCCGGCAGGAAATGCATTTCAATCTTGATAACTCCGTCGCCCTGGCAGGCCTCGCAGCGGCCGCCCTTGACGTTAAACGAGAACCGGCCGGGCTGGTAACCACGGGCCTTGGCCTCCGGCATTCCCGCAAACCATTCCCTGATCGGCGTAAAGGCGCCAGTGTAAGTGGCCGGATTGGACCTTGGTGTGCGTCCGATCGGGGACTGGTCGATGTCGATGACCTTGTCCAGCATTTCCAGGCCTTCGATACGGTCATGGGGAGCAGGGTTGTCCCGTGCGCCATTAAGACGGCGCGCCGCAGCCTTGTAAAGCGTATCGATCAGAAACGTAGATTTGCCGCCGCCAGACACACCTGTAACGCAGGTAAAGGCGCCGAGAGGTACATCGACATCGATATCCTTCAGATTGTTACCGCGCGCACCCTTAACGGATAGCTTTCGCTTCTTGTTGATCTTCCGCTGTCCATCCGCGCGTGTGATCATCCGTGCCCCGGACAGATATTCGCCCGTTAGCGACTTTGGATTTGCCATCACTTCGGCGGGACTTCCCTTCGCCACGACATCTCCGCCGTGTACGCCGGCGCCTGGACCGACATCAACCACGTAGTCTGCTGTCAGGACCGCGTCTTCATCGTGCTCCACGACAATCACCGTGTTGCCGAGGTCGCGCAGGTGCTTCAGGGTCTCCAGGAGACGTGCATTGTCCCGCTGGTGCAGGCCGATGGACGGTTCGTCCAGCACGTACAAAACGCCCGTCAAGCCGGAGCCGATCTGCGACGCCAAGCGGATGCGCTGGCTTTCGCCGCCCGAGAGCGTCCCTGACGATCGGGACAGGGTCAGGTACTCCAGTCCGACATCATTCAGAAACTTCAGTCTTTCCCGGATCTCTTTCAGGATGCGGCCCGCAATTTCGGACTGTTTGGCGTTCAGCTTGTCGGGAAGGGCGTCGAACCAGTCGCGCGCCTGGCGGATAGAAAATTCCGTGACCTCGCCGATATGTTTGCCCGCGATCTTGACCGCGAGCGCTTCCGGCTTCAACCGGTAGCCACTGCAGGCAGGGCAGGCATGGTCCGACTGAAACCGCGCAAGTTCTTCTCTGACCCATGAGGATTCAGTTTCGCGCCAGCGACGCTCGATATTTCCGATGACGCCTTCGAAGGTCTTTTCCGTCCGGTAACTGCGAACTCCGTCGTCATAGACGAACTCGACCTCCGTCTTACCGGTACCGTGCAGGATGGCGTCCTGCACGTTTTCCGGAAGGTCCTTCCAGGGCGTCGACATCGTGACCTTGAAATGATTGCAAAGCGCTTCAAGCGTTTGCGCGTAGTAGGGGGACGTGGAACCTGTCTTGGCCCAGGGCAGGACCGCTCCTTCGCGCAACGAGAGCGAATGGTCGGGGACAACAAGATCTTCTTCAAACGCAAGTGTCGTCCCGAGGCCGTCGCATGTCGGGCAGGCGCCGAACGGATTGTTGAAAGAGAACAATCTCGGTTCGATTTCCGGAATGGTGAAGCCGGAAACGGGACAGGCAAACTTTTCCGAAAAGATCAGCCGTTCCGGATCGCCCTTGTCGTCCGTTTTGTCGGCAAATTCGGCAATCGCGATGCCATCCGCCAATTTCAGGGCTGTTTCAAGAGAGTCGGCAAGGCGGCCCGCGATATCATCGCGCACGACAAGACGGTCCACGACAACATCGATGTCGTGCTTGAATTTCTTGTCCAGGGCAGGGGCTTCCGAAATCTCGTAAAACGTGCCGTCGATCTTGACGCGCTGAAAGCCCTTTTTCATCAGCTCGGCAAGTTCCTTGCGATACTCTCCCTTGCGCCCGCGCACCATCGGGGCGAGAAGGTAGAGACGCGCGCCGTCTTCCAGATCCATGACCCGATCGACCATCTGGCTGACCGTCTGGCTCTCGATCGGAAGCCCGGTTGCAGGCGAGTAGGGAATACCCACCCTGGCAAACAAAAGGCGCATGTAATCGTAGATTTCGGTCACAGTCCCCACGGTCGAGCGTGGGTTCCTGGACGTTGTCTTCTGTTCGATCGAAATGGCAGGTGAGAGACCGTCGATCTGGTCGACATCCGGCTTCTGCATCATTTCCAGGAACTGACGCGCATAGGCGGACAAGCTTTCAACGTATCGCCGCTGGCCCTCAGCATAGATCGTGTCGAAGGCAAGCGAAGACTTGCCCGAACCGGACAGCCCCGTCATGACGATCAGCTTGTTGCGCGGCAGATCCAGGTCTACGCCTTTGAGGTTGTGTTCTCTGGCGCCCCGGATACTGATCATCCGCGTCGGATCGTTTTTCCAGTTGTCGTCCACCCGATCACCCTTCGACGTCGTCATTCTTGTTGTCCTGCCCACATCCATGGCGAGACCGGGGCAGCAAACGGCCACCGGCAGTTCGGATCGGCAGAACTCAATGTGTGTGTTCTGCTCCCGATATAGCAGTTAAATCCGGAACATCCAGTGAGGCGAGTTGGCGGCCTGAAAGAAAGGTCTTCCGCCCATGATGTTCCATTGAAACAGTATTACAAAAGTGATAAGAACAAAACAAGTACATTTGCACCTGTTCTTGACGGCAGTCGTGACGTTACCGCGTTGAACCGATGCGGAAAGTTGGCTTCATAACCTCAATCCGCACGGCGTTTCAAGGTGATGGTTGGACATTCTGAACGTAGATTGTGTCACCGTTGGCTTGTGGAAAATGGGTGTGGATTTGTGAAAAAGAGGGCGAAACGGTTGGCCTGCCGCTACGGTTCTGTTTTCTAGCTGCAGGTCAGGCGGAGCCGCCCGGCTCAAGAATATGTGAGAAACAGACCCGGGCAATCGGATATCCGCTTGGAACAAACAGGAGTGCAGGATGGCGGGCAGCGTCAATAAAGTCATTTTGGTCGGCAATTTGGGTGCCGATCCGGAGATCCGGCGGACACAGGATGGTCGGCCGATCGCTAATCTGCGCATCGCCACATCGGAAAGCTGGCGGGACCGAAATTCCGGCGAGCGCCGCGAAAAGACCGAGTGGCACCGCGTGGTCATCTTCAACGAGGGTCTATGCAAGGTGGCAGAGCAATACCTGCGCAAAGGATCAAAGGTCTACCTGGAAGGGCAACTTCAGACCCGCAAATGGCAGGATCAGTCCGGTCAGGACAGATATTCGACGGAAGTTGTTTTGCAGGGCTTTAACTCGAACCTGACAATGCTTGATGGTCGCGGTGAAGGCGGTCAGTCCGGAGGCCTGCCGGACTACGGCAATGACTCCCAGGGCGGAGGCGGCTTTGGCGGCGGTGGTTCCGGCGGTTACGGTGGCGGCTCCAGCGGGGGCGGCTTTGGTGGCCAGGGTGGCGGCGGTGGCGCCGGCCCGATGGACGACGAGATCCCGTTCTGATGAATTTAAGTGCCGGGAAGCCGTTCCAATAGGAAACAGTCCCGGCATTTTCCTTTGGGTCCGTACCCTAGTCGCCGTAGTTGGGGTTATATGGCGTACGCGGATCGTCGACGAGGTCGAAATATTCTTTGTCGGTCCCAAGCCCACAATGATAGACGGCTTCCTCGGCGCGCGTATCACCGCCGTGGCCCGGAGCGCCGTTGAGGTGGGCCAACTCGTGGATAATGGTGGCGAGCACGGTCCAACGTCCCATTCTGAAAGCACGGTCTGCAATCCCGATCTCGCCGTTGTCGAAATACGCTTTTCCGTAAAAGGGCGCCTCGATGCCGGGCCCGTAATTTATCCAGATGCTGTCGTCATTGATCATGCTGGTGAGCGTGCGACTGTTCGGCAGCGAGCGGAAATAGGCATCGCAGCTTGGATTGTTTTCGACCATTTTGAACAGCTTGTTGCGTGACCATTTCAGCTGGCTGTATTGCGCGGAATCGAAATTGGTGAAGCCCGCCTGCAGGGAAATGTGATCCCCGATATTGAATTGAAATGGCATTCTCCGCGCTCCAGGTAGCCGTTACCGTTTCTGTCGCGTTGTTCCTAGAAAAGTCTCGATGGGTTGGCCGTGACGAGGATCACGCGGTAAAGCTTTTTGGCTGCAGCGGTTTGCGCCAAGCGCCGAGAGGGCATGACAAGACTGAACGGCGGATGCCACACTGAGCCGGCGTCTTGCAATTCCGACAATGGAACAGCGGCAAATTCGTCACACTGATTTGATTTTAAACGGTGCAAATACCTGTTGCCCTTAACCCTCTAATCAAGCCTGTTATAGTATTAACCAGTTTGTTCTCCGTGTTTCGAACCGGCTGGATGGCGGATTACTGCGCCCGAGAGAGACTAAGAGACACGGAGCTGAACTGCGCGATTCGTTTTTGATAGTGCAGTTTCTGTTTCTTGGCGGGGACGGGGGTTCGGTTGAAGGGCGAAAGACCGAACGTGGCTTAGATTGTGGGATTTGTGGGTTTAAGCAATGCAACTTGAAAATAAGCAACACGCCAAAAAGGTGCTGAGGACTGACCGCGCATCGCTTCGCGCGACAGCGTCAAATTCTCTGAAGGCATGTCTGATGGCGACCGTCCTGGCTTCCGGGGTCAGCATGGTCATGAGTGAACCTGTTGCCGCGCAGGGATTTTTCCAGCGCATGTTCAACCCTGAACATCACCGCAAACAACAGGAACGGCAGCGGCAACAGCAACTGCGCCAGAAAGTGGCAACGGTAAAAGTTGCCGCGCCGCGGTACCTCAACTATTCCCCGGATGCCTTGAAGCGGGTTTCGTTGACAGCGCTTTCCGAAAAGAAAACCGCGGAGGTCGCTCCTTCGGCGGATGTTCTGGAAACAACAGAAACTCTTTCTGTCGAAAACGACATCGGTCTTACGGAGACACCGGTTCTGACCGAGTTCGACAAATCCCGCTCGTCCTTGAAGGACCTTTCGCTAACTGTTCTGCCCGAGGTCGGCGATGCGTTGCTCGCTTATTATCGCGAGCATCCCGATTTTGTCTGGATCGAAGACAGCCGCGTAACGCTTAAGGCCGCGCAGATGCGCAAGGCCCTGGCTGGCGCTGACAAATACGCGCTGGTTCCGCAAGACTATTTTGTTTCGCTCCCATCGACATCGGGCCTCGACGAGAGCGAAAGAACTGCAGCAATGATGCAGTTCGAAATGGAGCTGAGTGCAGCCGTTCTGACATATGTTCTGGACGCGTCGCGGGGGCGCGTTGATCCGAACCGGATTTCCCAATATCACGATCTGCCAAGGCACGACGTCGACCTTGTCGCAGCGCTGTCTGATATTGAGGCGACTTCCGATGTCGCAACTGCCCTGGAAGAGCATCAGCCTCAAAACGACCATTTCCGGCAACTCACAGCGGAGTTGGAGCGCCTCAAGGCGGAAGACGAAGCCGTCGATCAGATTGTCATCGCACCCGGCACCTTCCTCAAATCGGGCAAATCCAGCCCCGAAATGAAGAATATCGTCGCTGCGATCCAGAAGAACGGTTCGCCCGAGCTGAAGACAGCTCATGCCGATACGCTTCAAGCGTATGACGGTTCCGACCTTTACGCACCTGAACTGGTCGCCCTGGTCAAGGCCTTCCAGAAGGAAGCGGATCTCACGGCAGATGGGATTGTCGGCAAAAACACGATCAAGGCGCTTGTCGGAGAAACCAACGCGGCCAAGATCGCCAAGGTAGAACTGGCGATGGAACGCAGCCGCTGGATCCCCGAACAACTCGGTGACCGCAAGGTGTTTATCAACCAGGCTGCCTTTACCGCAACCTACACTGCCCCCGGGGAAGAGCCTCTTTCCATGCGGGTCGTTGTTGGCAAGAAATCCAATCAAACCAACTTCTTCTACGACAAGATCGAGGTTGTTGAGTACAACCCTTATTGGGGAGTCCCTTACTCGATCATCGTCAACGAGATGATCCCGAAGCTTGCGAAGGACCCGAGTTATCTCGACCGCGCCGGCTATGAAGTCTCGACCCCAGGCGGGCGCAAGGTTTCTTCCGCGTCGGTCAATTGGTATGCAGTTGCCTCCAAGCAGCAGTCGATCAACGTCCGTCAGTATCCGGGCCGGTCAAATGCACTTGGTGAAGTGAAAATCTTGTTCCCGAACGAGCATCACATCTACATGCACGACACGCCTGCAAAGAAACTCTTCGACAAAGACGTGCGCGCCTTCAGCCACGGCTGCATTCGCCTGCATGATCCCAAGGGCATGGCGGCAGCTGTTCTGGGCAAGTCCAAGGATTATGTGACATCCCGGATCGCAGAAGGCCGGAACGAACAGGAACAGGTTACTGGCGACCTTCCGGTTTACGTTTCCTATTTCACCGCGTGGCCTGACATGGATGGAGAAGGCATCGCCTACTTCAGCGATATCTACGATCGCGACCGGTATCTTCTGAAGGCAATCGAAAAGACGGAAGCTGCCCGGGCAAAAGCCAGATCGGCAAGCTAGACAAAAACCGAAAGAACGCCGGGCAAATCGTCCGGCGTTTTTGCTTGAAGCGGAACCGTGCCCGCAATTGCGCGCTGTGCCAGCAAACGCTTTGATTTCATCGCGGACATTGTAAGCTCTATTGAAACTGTCGCACCGGATGGAGCCTGGCAGAAGCACTCCTTTTGCGGCCAATGCCGAGACGTCGGCCGATGGGCCGTGAAGGGTGTTTCGGTTTCCAGTCCGAAGAAACGGAAATGGAAGTGAGCGGAAATGACAGATCTACATATCGCAGAGTTGAACATTGCCCGGCTCAAGCATGACATCAATGATCCGAGGATCGCGGATTTCGTCAACAATCTGAACCGCGTGAATGCAGTTGCCGAACGCAGTGACGGGTTTGTCTGGCGGCTCAAAAACGAAGACGGCAACTCGGTATCGATGTCCGTCACGGAAGAACCCCGTGTGATACCGAACCTGTCGGTTTGGGAAGATGTTGCGTCGCTGGAGAAGTTCGTTTTTCAGACAATCCACAAACGGATATACGCTCGCCGGGCGGAGTGGTTCGATGTCATGGACAAAATGCACTTCGTCATGTGGCCGGTTGCCGTCGGGCACAAGCCTGGACTGGAAGAAGCCATGGATCGGTTGGAGAAGCTCAATAGGGACGGACCCTCGGACGAAGCATTCGATTGGCAACACGCCAAATCGGCCGAGCTTTGGCGCACAGAACGGTGCAACGGTTCTGCGGCATGAACACAGGTACCAGTAATATGACCAAGGAATGGCCGCTCTGGGAGGTGTTTATACGTGGACAACACGGGTTGAACCATCGCCACGTCGGATCGTTGCATGCACCGGATGAGGCTATGGCGATCCGAAGCGCCCGCGATGTCTACACCCGTCGCAAGGAAGGGGTCTCGATTTGGGTTGTCCCTTCCGACCGGATCATGGCTTCTGATGCAGCTCCCGCCGATGCGGATGCTCTCGAGACGGGCAA